>Ga0265326_10000419_pt1 | contig 16830 bp, 22 predicted proteins | sample 41424metaG_FD_192439 | JGI IMG/M metagenome (GOLD analysis project Ga0265326, IMG submission 192439) | Rhizosphere microbial communities from Carex aquatilis grown in University of Washington, Seatle, WA, United States - 4-14-24 metaG | ecosystem: Host-associated > Plants > Roots > Rhizosphere... | reverse complement strand
CTCCGAAGTGGGAGAAGAATCCCAGAACGTTTTGTCCGAACCCCTTAATGGTTTCCCACAAGTTGTCGATGGTAATTCCGGTCCCGGTGAAGATCGTCGCCACCAACGCAATCGCGGAGGCCACTCCCGCCATGATGCCGATGAGGGCAAGCCAAGGAAGATTAGCGATCCACCCGACCGCCGCCAACACCATTTCGAGCAAGGTGAGTTTCTGGATACCCGCCGCCATTTCCCATACGAACTTTATCCCGGATGAAAACGTATTATAAATACTCTCTCCCATAGATATGATTCCGGACGTGATGGGAGAAAGCAATTCCATAATCATAGCCATGGGTGCGAACAATACGACAGCTATTTTCCCTAACCCTTCGCTTCCTGTCAAGTTCGCAACGGAATTAAACACCTGATTTATTGACCTTGCAGAATTAAGAGCGAACCTTTGAAATGCGTATTGGACATCTCTGGCTCGATTTCTCATCAAGTCCAAGGCGATGTTCGTACGGTTGATGGGAATCAACGCCGTCGCATACGTAATGGGACTTCCGGACCCTCCAACTTGTCCGATCCGTTGAATGTTCATGACGGGTTGCGTCCAGTGGCGAGTCTCCCTCTCCACACGGAGCGCCGCCCGTGCCGCACTAATGCTTCTTGTCATGGATGTGGCCGCTCGACCCACACCCAAGAACTCCCACGCCATTTGAGAAATCCGCAATGACTGTCCGGTGAACCACAGAACGTTCATACCTGCCCCACGGATGCTTTCGCCCATGAAGGCGAAGGCAGTCCTAAACGCCGTTGCAACGTTGATAATTCCAGACATAATCATAAATGCCGGACCCAACGCCGCCAGGAAAGCCAACATCTTGATGATTACAAATTGGGCTTCAGGAGTTAATTTGGAAAAAGTATCAGCCAACTTCCCAACATTTTCGATAAACTTTCCCAATTGCGGGTTGTATCCTTTGGCCATATTATCAAACATTGTTTGCCATTTATGTTGCATGGCCGACAACTGATTAGACAGACTTTTCATCTGTTTATCTGCAACCATCTGGGTTGTACCGCCCGCGTCCTTCAAGGCTTTTTCGTACTCTTGAATCTTGCTGGTGAATCCGATGAGTTCCATTGTGGCCATGACCGACCGTTCTTGGAAACCTAATTGCATCAACAAGACTTTCTTCCCCTCATCGGAAAGCGTCATCATCTTGTTTTCAAGTTGACCCAAGATGTTTGAAAATGGGAGCATCTTCCCTGTCACGTCATAAACGGCCAATCCGTAATTGTTCCACACCGATCTGTTATCAATAAATGACCGTTGCAGATCGCGCATAACGATTGCGAGTTTTTCTCCCGCCTCCTCTCCACGAACACCACGGGAAGCGAACGCCATTAGAACGGAGACCGCTTCCTCTGCCGACTTGCCCACGAGAGCAAATGCAGCGGCAGTATTATTGGCCAGGGCCTTAGCGTATTCTAGTGTTGTTCCGGCAGCCATGTTGTTGGCTTGAGACAGAACGTCGGAAATCCTCAACATATTCTTTTGATATTGTGCCGTATCGTTCGTGGCCAATCCCAAGGCGTTGACGGAGTCAGTCAAGAGTTCGGTGGACTGACCCATGTCCATCTGACCCGCCATGGCGAAACGTTCCGCTATCCCAATAGTCTTCAGGGTTTGTTGTGCGTTAAGGCCAGCCGATGCCAAGTGATAATAACCCCTTGCAACTTCCGCCGCACTGAAGCTCGATGTATTGGAAATGGCATGAGCGGTATCCTCCATCTCTTTGCGGATGCTCTGGGTGACGTCGGACATGATGGCCGTGCTTTCGGTCATCGCCTTGTCAAACTTCAGGTATTGGTAGGACGCCACGGAGACCAACGCCGTCAGGGGCGCTGTGAACGCCATCGACAGTTGCATACCGGCGAAGTAGAATTTGTGGGAAAGCATCCCGATCCGCTTGGCCTGCTGTTCGGCATGGGAAATCCCGGCGTCCATACCTTCTGTCTTCAGGTCGAGTTTGGCTATAAGTTTCCCTACTAATTCATCGCTCACGGCAGAACCTCCAAGAACGACTTATAGGGCGTTCGGGGGATTGGACGGCAGAAGCATCGGGGGGCGGTGTGAAATCGTCGCTGTGGAACGGGTGGGTGGGCAATTCAGCCATTAAACAACGGGTTTTCATCACGGACTTTTCCATCGGTTACGTTGCCACCTTGTTTCCCAAACCCACCGCGCCTAGCCATGCGGCCTTACTCCACTCGATTTGTTTCTTTCGGGACACCTTTTTCTTCGGTTCGGCATCCCTGTTCTTGAAGTCCAACAAAAAGTGTTTTAACGGCTTTGCGTCGGTCTTCTTCGACACGTTGACATTGTGTATCGTCTGGGCGATCTGGGCCAAATAGAAGTCCGTCTTTTCACGGACGGAAAACTCTTTTTCAAAATACGCCAACCAACCCAAAAACTCTTTGCTCGACACCTTCGACTGCGCTTCGGAAACGGACATTCCGAGACGTTCGGCCAGTTGATACCAACCGAACGTCTCAGAACTCGCGTTTATTTTTTTTTAGCTTCATCAACGGCGGCGTTGTCCAAGCCGTTGAGCTTCGCGGCCAACTTGTACAACGCATCGACCGTGCTGGACGGCCAGGCGTCAATGGCCGACTGACTGACCAACTCGTTCGTCTCCACGTCCCAAAGGCACATGGCGATGAGTTGGCTGGACAACCCGGTGAAGTCCCGAACGACGGAGCGATCCCCGACGTGCGATGACTTCTTGGACACGAAACTCAAGTACGTGTCCCGGTCCTTGCCCGCGAACTCCACCATACGGAAGTTCTTTCCGTCGATGGTAATGTCGGCGTAGGACCGTTTGGTAGACAATTCCAACGGAATGTCCACCGTCTGAAACTCTTTCAAATCTTCCTTCTTCATGGTTCTTCCCTTTCAAGAACAGAACAAAACTTCATCGGTCAACATCAACCGAAGATTACGTGTAAACCGGGGGGACTTCCGTCCAACCAAGAGGCCCGCTCGTGTCGTTGTTGTGGTTGGAAACCATAATCTTGACTTCGGCCAAGGGTTCCTCTCCTTCGGACAGTTCCGAAGGAGTGAACTCTTCCAACCATCCCCAGAATTGGAGCGTGTGCGTGTCGGGGAACGTGACGGTGATGAGTTGATTTACCTGAAGCATCCCGGTCCCGACGCCCGTCCCATAAATCTGCGGCAAGCAAGCCGGATCATAGGCAACAGACAGAGACATTTCCGAAAGCTCTTTGAGCTTTTTGGGATCTTTGGTGCGCCACGCCGTGTTTCTCATCCCGGTCGTGTTGATTTCGCCGCCACCCTTGATGCCGGGCGGAGTGACTTTCTTCTCCCAAAATTTGACTCCCGCTCCGGTAGAGAACGTAATTCTCGTCTGGTATCCATCACGCAATCGTGCCATAATTAAACCTCCAATTTTGTTTCACAGATTGTATAGAAGAACTCTTATTTCGAAAAATTATTAAGTACGGACAATCGTCAGGATGTAATTGCATGAGAACATAAACCGACGAACCTGGTCTCGACCCAAGGGAAGGAAGTCCTGAAGGCGAGTGATGTTTTGCACGTACCCAATAACGCTTGGCCCGGAATAGATCGGAGAACGGGAGATGTTATCAAGATACGAGTTTATCACGCCGATCTTCCTGATCCCGTCAGGATACGTCTTGGAGCGAATCCGGATTTGAATTCCAGGTCGTATCAACGTGTCTCCCGACATCCCCTTCCCTAAATTCGATCCCGAAGAATCGTAGATAGTGATGCACTGATCGGGAGAGTCGGGCTGTTCGGATATGAATATTCCCCAATCCGAAGTCAAGGATTTGAAAACTCCATAGCCGTTCGCAACCAAAAGATTCGAAACGACAATAGTGGGGACAATCGTTTCAAAACTGTCTCCCGAAGGCTCGACAGGAAGAACGTTTTCATAGACGTACCCTCCCGTCAAAATCGAAAAGGCGTTTCCTTTTTCTAACGTCTTATTCATCTGCGACCACCCTTCCGCTTGCCGAAACTGCGTGTCGGAAATGGTTTGCTCCATCTGACTTCTTGTACTGAACAGTTACGGTATCGTCCGTTTCAGAAACAACCGTAGCGTTATGGGCGAACGAATTAATCCGTTCAAGTATCTCCGAAGGCGTCAAAGCGGCATCGGAGAACAATCCTGTCACCGTGAAGACTCCGGAAGATACCGCTTCGGACAAAGATGCGACATCTTCCGGACTCAATTCGATTGAGGGAGACGGCGTATTTTCCAACGCTTTTGGTTTAAAGGAATCTTCGGTATTGTCTGCCGATCTTCGAATCATTCCGGACAGTTTGGTTGTCACGGTTCCAATTGGCGAAACATCACTCTTTTCAGCGAGGTTTGATATGTTGGGAAGTTCCGAAGTTTTTGCCAAACCGGATTGAATTTGGACAACAGTTGGGATGTCCGACGTTTGGGTTGCTCCCTTTGCCTTATCATAATCGGAAGTCAACGTCATGGCCGATCCGACCGCAGCGGGTGACAATGGAATATTATCCGTCTTCGTTTTAATGGAGGAAAGTTTCGTGCTGTTCGAATCTATTTCGGACCTTATTGCAGATGCAGAAGGGGCAGATGGCAACGATCCGATTGCCGTTTTTATGGCAGAATTTCCATTTGTGGCGTCGTTTACAATTGCGAATGAATCTCCCGTCTGCGGCGTTCCAACAACCCAATTCTTCAACTTCTCTCCAACACTTCCTGTTACACTCATTCCTGAAATCAACGCTGACCAAACCGCCAACACTATTTTCCCAAGTCCAGTGGCATTGGGATCATCCACTAAATCCATTTTTGCACCAGCGGTCAGCGTACTTCTCGTCGTTACTGCCGCATCCAAATTATCAATCTTGCCTGCCCTAGCATCCGTCCACGTTGTTTTGTCGAGTGCGGTGCTTGACGGAGCCGCAGTCTTTGCCGCATCATAGGATGACGTGAGCGTCATGGCCGATCCAACGGCGGCAGGGGATGCCGGAAGATTATCGGTTTTCGCTTTAATGGCCGACAGTTGGGTGCTATTGGAGTCGATCTCTGCCCTCACAGAAGCGGCAGATGGAGCAGCCGGGATATTTCCTACGGCAGTTTTGATAGCTGCATTCCCATTCGTTCCACTATTGACTATTGCAAACGAGTCTCCCGTTTGTTCCGTTCCTCCTAGCGTGCTTCGGCTTGAAACAGAAGCGTCAAGATTATCTATCTTGGCAGCACGGGCATCAGTCCACGTGACCTTATTAAGAGTGTCAGCGGCCTTGGCTACCGTTGAATTTAGAGCCATGTCTGCCGGTGCGGTAGTGACCGTCGTTACTGTCGGAATAACAGCCCCGGTATGAGTCGCCGCTTTCAGGACGACTACCTGATCGGCAACCAGGGCCATAGCTGCACCTGCCTCCAAGTTGTTCGGTGTGGCATTGGCCAGCGTAACCGCATCCACCTGCGGCTTATTTCCGGCGCTGTTGGTCACCGCGGTATCCAGCCACCTTCCAACGTTCACCCGGCCATTGGCATCCACAATGGCCGTGGCCGCAATATCGTTGTATGCCGAATAATAAATAGTTCCCGCGACACTCGTATCGGCGGTATTGGATGATAGGGCGTAAATCTTAACGACATCGCTCGGCTGAACAGGAAACCTAAGCGAGCACTGAATGGGGATGTTCGCCGCCTGACTATCGACCCATTGCTCTTTTGCCAGAACGATAGTTTCTGATCCACGAGTTATTTTGACCGTCAAGGTGTACGTCGAACCCGCACCGGCGATCCGTCCCGCCGTGATGCCAAGAACTACATCTACCAGTACGTCAAGCAACTCGCTCGGCGTCCAGTCGGCATTGATCTGGACTTCGGTACGCAGGTCTTTCGCGGTAAACCCGTATGTAGCCAATGCAACTTTCATGTATCATCCTCCGGGTCCATTGCCTCAATTCGATCGTCCAATGCATCATCTGCCGTAACTTGTGTCTGTATACCGACCAACTGTTCCCGTCGCTCCGCCTTGCGGTCAGCAATCTGTTTTGCCGTCTCCCGAACCCGAACTCCCGAAGGGTGAATAAGGATACGGCCACCATTGGCCAACCGTTTGATTTTGATTTCTGATATAGTAATCATGAAACAAACAAGCTCCTGACGGGGCGACACATTAAGCCTGCCGTTGCTTTAGCCTGGTACGACGCCCACCCGTTGTCCCATGACAAGAACCACGCTTGGGTCGTACTGGCAGAACGAGTAGTCGAACACCAGTGAGTATACGCCGCATTGTTGGGGAATACAGTAGAGTTTATGGACGGTCCATTCGTGTTTAATGTCATGATCGACGTGGCTTCAAACATATTTGGCAACCGCCACCCCGTAGGGTTGGTTGCAGACCATGGGCCGATGCCAGAATACGTCATAAGACAGTTATCGATAGCGGCATCCCACGTAGTCACAGTTCCATTCGTTGTGACGTTCGCCGCACTTGCCGTCCACGGTGTAACCGCCCACTTTCCAGCCGCTAAATCCGTGGCGAACGTCCCCGCCGTGTGCGAGCTTTTGCAGATGTAAAACAACCCACCCTGGGCCACTAGATCCGCACGGCCAGTCGAGTTGTACTGGTAGGAAATACCTGTCGTCCAGTTGTTTTGTTTAGTAACCGTCTCATAGCCCGTACCGCCAGGAACAATCTGTATGGGGTCACGTATCCATTCCAGCCAGGTTCCTCCCGCCTGAACATACCCATCATCGCCAGCACGAAATCCAGGATACACCGCGCCTGTTTTTGGTAGGGCAATCGCGATTTGGCGGACTCGGTTTCCATCGATTTCGAAACGGGTCGTGATAATTTTTGGAACTTTGTACATTAGAAAAGCTTTCTCATTTCGTCGGTATAGATCTTCATGATCTCATTGCGTCGGGTTTTGATAACCGTCTCCAAAAACTTCGCCTGACCAACGGTGTGGTGCATCGACGTTTCCTCGTGAACGAACAGGGCATAATACGCACCGAAAGCAATGTATGCCGCTACGCCTTTTGTGTTGGCGTTAGCCAACCCTAATGCAACCTCCATGGTCTCTTTAGTGGACGAAGCGACCTTCGATGACATATTCGCATGGCTGTCCCGGCTTGGGTCGTCCTTAAATTCGAACTTAGTATGACTTGGACCCAATCCGGTTACGACCACAAACCCGCTTGCTCTTAAATTTCCAAGATCGACCGGAGTTAGTTTTTGGGCTTCTCTCAACACAAAAAGAGCAGCCTTTGATACCGCCCTCAACGCCTTCGCATGATACCTTTTCCGAACCGACTTCAGGTTGCGAAGATATTCTTCAAGCCCTTCTATGTTGTGCGTACTCATAGCCGCACCACGTACAATGTTGGTTTATTTCGTCGGCTATAACTGTTGACCAATCGAACAGGGAACGCACCGGGATAATCGGTAGGGTTGTTCGGAGTATTCGAATCGATTGGTCCTCGCATGATGTAGGATTGGACCGTTACCGGAGTTTCCAAATAGATAGTTGCGTTGGAATTGATGTCTTGTCCTTTGGGGTCGATGACGACTTCGGTCACGTCATCCCATCGGCATTTGGCTTGGACAGGATTCGAAAACGTTGACCCGCCGAAACCATCAGGTTCCGGAGAACCCCAAATCACGCAGAATTCTTTCAGGATACGTTTAACGGAGTCGGCCATTTTAGTCGCCTCCCAAAACTCCGATTACTCCCATACGGGCAATCGGCTTGTCCCCCGTGCTTGTGTTCAAAACTCCCAATCGACCACTGGTATCCAAGACGATGGCTTGCTGACCGTACATGGTGGCGTCGAGGCCCAACCCCAATTTTTGTTGATAGGTGGTGGTGAGAGGACCGACCGTTTCGGTCTGAACTTGGGGATTGGCAATGGCGGCGAAGTGAGCGGACAACCACAATTCGATTTGAGCCAGACGAGCTTCGGTCATCCCGGCACTGACCAACCTCTCTTCGACGAGAAGATTGGCCGTTGCGATATAGGGAGCCAAATTTACCGCTTCGTCCAATTCAATGATCGACCGAACTTGGTCGTCCGTCACCCGTACCATTATATCGAACCTCCATCAATTAGACCGTGGAGGAATTATACAAAATTCCCATCTGGAAATTGCACTCGACCGTCGAACCGTTGGCGACATCGATATGTTCGACCGTGGCGGTCGGATCGGCAAACGGGGACGCCAGGTCGCTGGATACCGAATAGCTGAACAGCCCGCCCGCCGCCAGATCCTTATCCAACTCAACAGTTCCATCGGCCTTTTCGAATGACACGGAAACCCGCTGGTCGGCTTGAACAGCCAAAACGGAAACTTTGTTCCCAACGAAGGATTCGCTGATGGTGTACTGGCGACCAACAACGACAGCGGTGTCTTGGAGGGGCAGATTGTCGCCCACGCCTCCCGTGAACAGGATAGTCGTCGATGTGTGGGAGGAAACAGTGACGTTGTATCTACTCCCCGGCGTATCGCCCTCCCAAAAGATGGCGAGTTTATCGGTGTCGAGAATGTTGTGGTCAGCACTCGTGATTGTCCCGGCTGTTGCACTTCCGCGAGTGGTCAAACTTCCTGCCAATCCCGCAGGAAGTTTAATGGACGAGGCTATGGACCCCTCATCTTCGACTAGGGAAACTTGGGCGAAATTCATTCCTGCCACGGTAATCTTCGCTTCGACCTGTGCGTTCAAAGTCATGATTTTATACTCCTAAGTTTGGGATAGTCCCAACCTCAAAACCTTTTCGTTACACCTTCTGAAACCTAAGTTTTCCGAAGATCTCTGGCAAGTTTCGGTCGCTCTCGATCACTTCACCGACCCGATACAGGCGACCATCCTGGAAGTGCGTTCCGGAAAGGATTTTGTACTGGTCGCCCGTTGATGTCGCTTTCGAAGCCGCCTTCGGGGTCTCTTCGGGTTGAATTTCGGGTTTGTTTTCCTCGGTAACTTGTGTGTTCTTTCTCGCCATGGTTCTTTCCTTTTCAAAAAGCGTTTATCAAAATACAAAGTAAACTAAAGTTGGGGTGGTTTGTTATCCGTAACAAACCACCCCAACCGACCGGCATGAGTACCGTTTACGCCATGACGAAGATGCCGCCATTCGCATTCGCGTCGGTTCTGAGGCGCGGCACTTCGATGGTCATGAGCTTGAAGTTGTGACGACCCATCGCACGGGCCTGCCACTGAATGGTAGTCAGGGGCATACCACGAACGAGTTCGACCACGTTCGGAGTCATCTGGACCATGCAGACTTTCTTGGCGGTCATCAGCGGAACGACCTTGATGTCCAAGATACGCGGGTCGAGTTGCTTCAGACGCTGGACGAGGGTAATCGTCCCATAAGTCTTATAATCGGTCGTGAGCTTCGGCCAGAAGACCTGGGGAACGTAGATCATCCACGGACCGTAGGACCGATGGGTCGCGGCCAGGGAGAGCATGTTCTGGACGTCGGTGACGACGTTGTCGTTGGTGCAACTGGCGCTGTCCCAAGCGTAGTGCGTTCCCGTACCGTCCTGGAAGGCCAACGTGTGAGCGCCATCGTAGTCGAGGTAGCCACGGATGGTCCCGCCACCGAACTTGAACGCCGAAGCGCCGTTCATGAGCAGGTCTTCCTTGTACTCTTCGATCTTGATGGCCTTGGCCTCAAGATTCGTGGTATCGAGAGGGGTGTTCATCTTTCGGGACATCATCAACTGCCGATCCGAAATCCCGACTTCGGCATGGATGATGGGCAGAGGCAAGTATTGGAGATCGAACGTCTGACCGTCCGTCTGTCCTGCCGTCTCGCCGTCCATATCCATGGACGCGCCGGTCGTATCGCTCATCCGCTCCCACTGAAGGACGGACGAGGAATACCCGTCGATAGTGCGGGTGCATCCCTGATCGATAAGATCCTGAACGACCACCCGCTTGATGAGGGAGACCTTCTGGATTTGCTGATCGATGAACTTCCACTCGTCGTACCGGAGAGTGGCGGCGTTGTTGGTGAGAACGTTCACGAACTCCTTCTCGCCTTTCGCGTTGATCCGGGGGACGGAAATGTAGGATTTCCCGTCCGACGCGATGAACGGACGGCAAGCGTTCACGCTGAAGTTGTTCGCTTGCATCAGTTGCATCACATCGCTATTGCTGTTCGCAGCATCCAAAACAATACCTTCCATGATTCGTACTCCTGTATTCTCGTTATTCTCGTTTTGTTTAAAACACGTTTTGTTCGGACTGTTACCGGGCGACCATCAGACAACGGGCGGCAACTCCCGCGTTCGCGTTCACGGCTTCCTGAGCTTCGACCAAGAAATCCTCTCCCTGGCCATCGACGCCGCCCGCCGTGTAGACGTCGGCAGCAACCACGGCAACCGATCCGTCGTTTCCGCTGGTCAGGGTCGGAGTGACCAAAGCGGAAGCGGAAGCGGAAGCGATAAGGGCCGCGACAACCAAAGCCGCCGTCGAACTGATAGCCGAACCCGAACCAGTGGCAAGACTCACAGTAATTACCTTTCCGGTAACAGAAACGGCCAAGGCTTGATTGGCCCCACTGGGATCTACCAACTTGATTTCGATCCCGTTTCCTTCGTATCCGTAAAGGACCGAAGTGTAGGTGATCCCGTTCTTCGCACCGGAAGTCCCCGTCACGATACTGGCCTTGGTCTCGGTCGGGCTGGCCTTCTGGAACAGGCCGTTCCCTGCCGAAATCAGTTTGTAGCTGATGGCCACATTCTGACCCTCCGCGATAAGTCCGTTAAACTCATCGCCCGAACGAGCAATCATGTACGGAACGCGGTCGTCGGCGGCGTAGGCATCGTCGATCCCTTTTCCGAAGAGCTGGTTTTCCAAAGCGATACGCAACTGCGCCACGCCATTGGCCACAGTGTGGACGGCGACCTTCCCGGTGGTCGCGCGGGCAATCAGCATACCGGGAGTGATCGCGCCGGCGGCAACCGCTTCCCGCTTGAGGACGTCGTGGTCATTCACATTGATTACGTTTCGAGCCATTGTTAAATCTCCTGAATTTTCCTATTTCGTTTTGTTCTATTTGATTTCTACGATTTTGATCCGACGGTTATTTCTTGGTGTCGAACGACGGGGTCTCCAAGACCTCCATGGTCTTCTTCGCATTGGCGACGGGCGAACCGGCAGCACCCTGCATGTTGATAGGAGCGGCCAAGCGTGCGATGTTCTCCAACACGGCCAACGGCATAACGTCGAGCTGTTCGTCGCTGAACGAATTGGACTCGTTGGTCTTGATGGTGGAAATGTGCTGCTTGCGTTCGCGTTCGTACAGCACCTTCCCGAACTGTTCGCGGTCGGCGTCCATGGCATTGACCTCGATCTTCGGTTCGGTTTCGGTCTTCGGCGTGTGATCCGCAGCGGGATCGGCTTCCTGGCCCTGACAATTCGTCTTGGGAGTTTCGACAGTATCGGCCTTCTTCTGACTGGCCGTATCGACCTTCTTGAGTTGGTCATCGGTCAGGTTGTCTAGGAAGGTCCGGTCGGTCTCGTCGAAATGTTTGTTGGTAATCAGTCCGTCGATCACTTTCTTACGATCCATTGTGATTTGCTCCTTATTGGCAACGGGTTCGTACTCGGTTTTCATGATGACCTCGATGGGTTCGCCCACCAAGGACAGCTCTTCTTTCGCGTCCACGGCGTACCCCTGCTTAAACAGACAGGCACATCCGCCAGGTTCATTCTGTTCGTAGATGAAATATCCATCATAAACGTCACGCAGATAGCACCACGACTTATCTCCGTTCTGCGGGAGAAGATTGCACAACCCGCGACGAAGTTCGTCATGGCTCATTTCGTTGACGGTGACGGCGGTCTGGTCCAGATAGCTTTGGATGATCTCGACCGTGGACATGGAATTTGTACGTGGGAACCCCGCTCCCTCTTCCCACGTGCAAGCTCCTTTCCCATCCGGAAGCAATGCCAAGTGGTCAGGCCGGAAATTCGTGGCGATCCCCCGGTACTTCTTTCCGTCGAACTCGCCTTCTTTTTCGATGACGTCCAAGTAAAGTCCGGTGGAGACATCAACATTCGATCCATTATCGATAAGTTCCTGAAGTCGGCTGGACACCTTGGGAACCTTGGCCTTTTCCAACCAGAGTTCTCCCTTGAGTTTGGTGGTGTCGGTTTCGTAAGCCATGTTAAGAAGAAGTCCGACCGTTTGATTTTCGATGACTTGTTTTTGATTGGCGCAGATCGGAGTCCCGTTTTCATCGGTGGGGTGAAAGACGACGGCTACCCGACCATTCCAGGCCACGGCGGTCTTCGACAGTTCCTCGGAAGGGTACAGGAGTCCGTTCATGACGCACTCTTTGGCCAAAATCACCGGGAAGACCAAGTAGTCCTTGCCGTCAAGTTTGTCTTCCTTGGCGAGCGCCGACATGTTCACGGCCAGATTGCCGAATTGGTTCTTCATCGTATTGCTCTTTTTGATTTTGGTTTTCAAGGACATCATCGTTTCCTTTGTATGCCGAACATTCTAAACAAACATGCGGTTTGTCAAAAATTCATTTTAATAAAATTTAAGTCTATTTCTTGAAGTGATATTCGTATTTTTCCGAACCGAGAGCTTGGCGTAGCGCATTTTCACGAGCGGGTCCACGTTTTTGTGATGTTTGTTCTTCTCCAATATTTGATGGTATCCAAATACAGCGGCAGCATACGTGAAGTGGCAAAAGACCTCTCGCTTCTTCGATTGACAAAACCACAAACGCTATCAAAGAACATCTCTCACAAACGCGCTCATCTCCTGCGGTGAGTATTTCTGCTTCTACTGATACGCCGATATTCCCGAAACTTTCGAACGAGTCGAGTTGCCCTTCGGCGTGGGCCGACATGACTTCGGTTCGTGCAAAAAGTATGGAACGACGCCAACCAATATTATCAACATCTCGTCTAAGATTTCTTGCGATAACGTTCAAGCCCAACCCGTCGGCCATTCCTCTGGCCATCGTTCGGGACATTTGATTGGCCATGTCTCTGGTGATATTCTTCAAGTCCTCGTACGCGCGGGTGAATAGCAAATTCACACGGTTCATGTAGACAGGATTGATGAATGCTTGGGCCAAGAATTCTTCTTGAGTCAACGCGCCAACTCCAAACTTCTCGGCCAAGTCCTTCTTGTGGACATCCAAATATCCACGGAGAACGCCCTTCTTGTACGCGGAGAACAGAGGTTCGGTCGTCCACAACTTATCGGCGTTGGTCTCATCGTCAGGACGTTCCAAGATCCCCTTGTCAATCTGTTCTTGGACCCACTCGTCTAATGCCTTATTCTTTTCGGACATCCGTTTAAATTCGAAAAAGAGAGGGCGAGAGTCGTTGGTTTGGAAAGGAGAACCATGAAACAAACCAGACGATCCCTCGCCCATTATCATTTTGGTCACGGAAGTCTTGAACTTCTGCAACCGTTTCTTCAAACCGTTTACGAACCGATTCCTGATGGCCAACGTCTTTGACGGATCGGCACTGAATGAATCAACCCTTCTTTGCTTTAGGAGTCGGTTCGGCTTTTTCTTTTGTTGGTTTGCCGACAACTTCGGGTTGAGGTTCTGTCTTTCCTGACGGCATAGTTGACACATCGATTTCGTCTTCCTCGTTTTCAAGTTCCAATTCGTCGAGCGCCTGTTCCATGTACGATTCCGAATCGACCTCGGTTACTCCAAGAATGTCGGTCAGGTATGCCTTCGGAGGGACCAGTTGGTTGGCCGAAGAATTGGAGTAAGCGACAATGGCCTCGGTTTTCTTCTTGGCGATGTCGGCCTGCTTCTCGTCATCAGCAAAATCAAGACCGGGCCACTTGACCTCGTAATCGTCCACGGATTCCAAAATGCCCGTCTTCATCATCGTGTCAATCAAAGCACGAAGCATCATCGGTTCGGCAAACCGAAGACGACGTCTCATGACACGACTGTTCCAACCCTTGGTATCCTGGTCGGCAGCGAGGACGGACTGTTCGCTACCCAACAGAACCCGTTTCGGGATTTTCGAAGCGGCGGAAATGAGAGACAACTGAATATCAAAATGGTCCTTCGGACTCTCCAACTGCGGGTTCAACTGTTTGGTTTCAATCCCTTGGAGCTTCAAGTATCGGTTCAACCCATGGACGTATTCCTGGATGGCTTCATTCATCTTCTTCAAGTCGTCACCTTCGGGAAGTTGAACCCCGTCCTTGGCTTCGAATGAATAGCCAGGGAACCCGCCGCGCCAGAACATCTCGGCAGAACCGGAAGCGACTTTCATAACATCCATCAAACGATTGTAGACGTTTTGAAGACGCGGAATACCGTGGACCGAATTCTCCAAACAATTGTCGGCAACATGGATAATGCGACTGTAATGAACCGGGAACGTTTCGGTGAACGGAAGCGACATTCCTACCGTTCCGCCCGTGGTGGACGTAGTGGACATCCCGGCGGTGATTTGGTACATGAGCGGCTTACCATACCGGGCATCTTTCTTGTCCATGACCCACTCGGAGATCATGGCGGCGTTCTCTCCATAGGGCTGCAAGTACATAACGTTCTTGCCCTTTTCAACGGGACGACTCAAATCATCCCCGTCTTGGAAGCCAACAAGAAGAACGGCGTAACGTCCGATCCCCGCCAAAATGTCCAACTTGTGCATAACGGAGAATAAGTTTGTCTTTCTCACGAATTTGATAAACGACTTATCCCACTTGGTCAACTTCTTGGTTTTGTTGTTAGATTCGAAAACCACGGGATCGGAAGACCAAGTGTAATCGGGATACGCCTCAACCAAGTTCTTGGCGATGTCGCCCCGCGAATACGTCTCCATGAAGTCGTAGAACTCCAAAGACGGCGGATAACCGCACGCTTCAGAAACGTCCCGCTTCCCGCCATATTGAGAAGCGACGCCCGCTTTCGACAATAAGTCTTGACGAGAGAGAATCGCCTCATTGATCTCCATGATAGCTTTTCTAACGTCGTCCATGTTATCGCTATTCATTGACGTTCTCCGGATAAAACGAATTCTTCGAACAGATCATAGTTCTTGCCTTCGACATCCAACTCGCAAACGAACCTCGACAACGGAAGATCCGACAAGTCGTCGTTCTTATCAAACAACATAAACTTCCGTTTCGTATCGGTCTGTTTCCTATCGATGGAAACATGAACAAAAGGGACTCCGCGTCGGACCAGTGCAGACAACGTCTTGGCTCCCGTCGTCAGGGCCAACTCCGTTACCCCAAGGTTCAACCGGAATTCCTCGATAGTTCGCATGATCCATTCCTAAGAATTTCACAATTAAAACTTACTTGGCATTAACATAACGTGAAAACCAGTTCTGCCCAAATTCTAATTGTGAAAGAGCCTCGTTGTTTTGGCACGAATTACCCGTCTGGCCGTTCCTGTGGGGCGACTTTAGCCCAACTTCGGGTCTGTGGTCGGGACCGTGTCGGAAACGTCGCCTTGAGGCGTAGACGTCCGCACTGACAATAAGTAATTCTGCATAAACACCATTGCGGTTCGGACGCCCATCCAGCGGTAGTAATGGGACGTCTTCATGCCGACCTTCTCGTGGCTTTTGACTTGACGGTCTGCCTTGTCGATGTTAATGGCGACCGTGGCTTGGAGGTTCTGCCACAGTTGCTCGTCCAAGGGTCTCTTAGTTTCGACGGCGGTCTCCACGGCATCGCCCAAGATCGTTTCGTTTGTCGGTTCGGTTTGCATTTTGGTCCTCTTTCTGTAAATGACTACTTTGCCATCTCAATAAGTAACTGACGTATGTGGAAAAGAACATCTACCGCAAGTTTGATGTCTTCGAATATCCAAGTTTCCTCTACTGAACCGAAACAGAAAACGATTCGATTCAAATCTCGTCCGATACTGAACGACCCACCAAGTCCGAAAACGTTTTCCTGACCGGCGCACGACAACACGTTCGTCTCCGTGTTGTAAGAAATTGTGATTACTGACGCTTGGTACTCGACCGTCGTCCTAAACAATCCCATCGGTTCCCTTTCTAATCAAAAGTAGGTTCGACCCAATCGGGCAGATCCACGCTGTGTCCCGCAAGCGAATGATGGCTGTCATCCAGGAACTGGATTCTTCCATCCCGAATGAAACTGTGGCAAACGGTTTTCGTCTCGCCGTCCTGAACGCGAATGGACGGGTTGAAAGTCGGCCTATCAACGTTGCGATTGTAAGACCACGTCGAACTTATCATGTGTGGCTTGTTGCAACCGGGACAGAAAAACCAATAGTACTTCAGACCAGCGTGTTTCTCGTCGCTAATGACTTTGATTTTCATTCGGGTTGTCCGCCATCTACATTGTTGGGAGATTTGGGCCGTACTGCGTTTTCGTGTCGAGCAATTGAAGCGTTCGCCCACATGGCGCATTCGTCGATCTTCTTGATTGCTTCCCAGACCTCCATGCTTTGGGGACACGCTGCGATAATCAACGTGGCCAAGTCCAAAGCCTTCTGTCTGATTTCGGAGTAACGCTCCGGTTGACCCAACAACGGCTTGTGATAGGTGAAACGACTTACGATAGAATCCATAATCTCTTTTGTAGTCTTCATTGGTTCCCTTTCTATGAATTACCATGACCTAGCTATCATAGTTTGGCCGCTCAACTCTGAAACGGTCCACGTTAGACTGTCGAGTTCGTCCGGGCTTTCTGTCGAGAACTCCGGACAGTATGAGCACATCTGATCTTCCAAGTCCGAGAATTCTCCGACATGATGGACCATTCCTTGCTCGTATAGGTTCGCTACGGGTTCAGCGCGAACGAGTTT
>Ga0265326_10000417_pt1 | contig 16890 bp, 18 predicted proteins | sample 41424metaG_FD_192439 | JGI IMG/M metagenome (GOLD analysis project Ga0265326, IMG submission 192439) | Rhizosphere microbial communities from Carex aquatilis grown in University of Washington, Seatle, WA, United States - 4-14-24 metaG | ecosystem: Host-associated > Plants > Roots > Rhizosphere... | reverse complement strand
TTTCTTGCTCGTGAGCTGCATCGCGTCGCGCTCTGCGAGGATCTGGCCGTAATCGTTCAGGGCGACCCACCTCCACTTGTCGCGGCCGCTGCGAAACTTCCCGTCTAGCTCCAGGCGCGTGTCTTGGCACCACTTGAGCTCCTTCTCTGCCTCCCAGGATGGCATCCAATGCTTCTGAAAGCCCGAGGTTTCTCCTTGTTCGGTCATGGCCCTATCGGTGGCCGAGATAACTTATCGCGGCGATATTATCGCGTACGACTCGGCCGCACTCACCGATCTCGGGTCATGCCTCAGGGCCGCGCGTCGCCATGCGATCTTTTCTGCGTCGGTCGCCAGGGGCCCGGCGTTCGCCCTCGACGCGTACTCGGCCCCGAGGACCCGCAGATCTTTCAGGGCGAGATTCATGGGCTGCAGGTGCTTCCTATACACTCTAGCCCCGTAGGGAGTCCCGGGATCCGGGGCCGCCCCGTCGGCAATGCTCGTTTGAGCCCACTGCAGGAGGTCGACGGCGGACATGAAGTCGGTCATCGATACTAAGGGCCTGGGTTCCCCTCGGCGCCCCTTGGCGTATCCTATGACGTTTCCGCCCGCGATGTCGAGCCTCATTAGCTCCACGGGGCGCGCCGACACCGCCATCATGACGTCTATGACCGCGGCCTCTGTTGCCGGGTAGCTCGTGTCGTAGCTCTCGAGCCGAGCTCGCACTGACTCATAGTCCATGCCCGGCGGTATCGTCACAGTACGTGCGCCAGAAAGCCGGCGCACCTCGCCGCGCCCACGTCTAGCGCGAGGGGCAGGGCTCACTTCCGGGGTGAGCTCTTCCTCGTCAAGATCGTAGTACGGCTGGTCGCTCTCGTCGTCCTCGTCCTCGAAAGTGAAGTACGGATTGCGCGCGCGGTCGTTATAGGCGTGGCTGATCTCCGGCTTTTTTGCCGCTTCGATCACGCGCCGGGGGGCTCGCTCTACTCGCAGGTAGTTCCTGTAGTGGGCGAGCCGGCTGAACGCCGTCGTGTAGGAGGGAGCGGTGTATGAGAAGTAGTCAGCGTATTCCGCGGCCGTGGAGACCGGATCAGCTGAAGCCAACGTCGCCCGCGCCGCCTCCCATATCGTGATGCCATTGGGCCCTACTGGGGGCTTCCCGCCCTGAGGTAGCGTGTCAGTTGCCATCGTATGGATGCGGCGCAGAATCCGGCACGGCCGGAAGTGGCGGGAGGGACGGGCAGTGCACGAAGTTTTCCCAGTCCCACGAGAGGATCTCGTCGATGACAGGCTGTAGATTGTCCTGCATGACCTTCGTCGCTCTCTTTTTCCCTCTCCATGCCCGCATCGAGTCGTTCCGCCCGCACCTCTGGCAGAGGTTTCTGGCAGACCGCGTCAGGTCCCCGCAGAGATCGCACGGCACGAACCCCCGCGGATTCGCTTTATGGTTGCCGCACGCGGTCCTATCGACATGTCGGGCCGGAGCTCCGCATCGCTCCCCGCGCTTGTTGATGTAGTTGCAGGTCGCCATTTGCTGATTCGGGCCGTATTTCCGGTTTCTACGAGTTTCTAATTAGTAGATGGGGCCGCGCTCGATTGCACAGGGCCGATAACAGCGCCCCAGTCCCAGCTGAGTATCTCATCCACCACATCCTCGAGCTCGGCCCGGACTTTGGCTTCGGCCTCACGGGCTTTCTGTCTCTGTCGGTGCGCCTTGATATAGTCCCCCGCGGAGCAGGCCGCGCATACTCCTTTCGGCGTTATGGTCAGCACGCCGCACCGAAGGCACGGGACATGCCCCCGAGGCTTGGAGTGGTGCTTGTAGCACGCGACGTAGTTGTACTTCGGCGAGAGCTTCTTTCCGCAAACGTGGCCGCCCTTGTATAGGTAGTCACACATTGTATATTTTTGGGGTGTATGCCCGGAGCTCCTCCTTATTTAATTGCGCAAAGATTCTCCGCGATCGATATACCTGCCAGGCGTACCCGGCACCCGCGAGTTAGAGAAATACCATGCCAGATGTATACGCAACACCGAGTTCCCTTAACATGTCACTCAGTAACGAATACATCGACTCACTGCTAGACCTGTTCGGCTCCGCGCCCGAGCCCATCTTGCCTCGGCCGGAATCGGCGCCTATCCCCGAGCCCGCCTGCCGCGAGACCGGCAAGGGCGCCCAGAAGAGGGTCAGGGCAACCGAAGGCGTCCGCTATGTGTTCCAGGCGGACCCGAGAGGGCTCGCCAACGCGTTCATTGGCACATCCACCGAGGCCGACCGCGCCTTCTACTGCTCTGAGCTCGTGAGCCAGGGGGTGGAAATAGTAGAACGCGTCGTGGGCGACAGGCCCGCACGCCCGTACATAGACGTGGACGCCCCCAGCGGCGCATCCGACGCTGAGATCCAGCGCATCGTTGATGCTTTCTCCACTGTCGCGGCTGAGGTCGGCGCCCCCGAGGACCGTCTCGCCCCCATCATCAACGCGTGCGACCGCCCGGGGAAGCGCTCTCGCCATCTTATCGCGGACGGCTGGGCTGTCCCCGACGGATTGGCCGTGCAGCGCTTTGCCGAGAAAGTAAAGGGCGCAGTATCCGGCGCCGCAGCCGATTGGATCGACAGGAGTGGCGGCCGCCTATCATACGGACTCCGGGTAGCTGGCTGCCCTAAAGCCGGGGACGCCACCGCGGTGCTGACCGGGCCGCTGGTCTGGCTCCAGACTGACCTCGAGCCCGTCATCGAGTGGGCGGTCGAGCCCACCGCGAAAGAATCGCGGGAGGCGCCAGGAGGTCCAGTTGCCACGCTGCAGGAGTTCCTGGACGCGATCGCCGCGTCCGAGTTCAACGCCGTGTATACTCTTGCGGCGCCCACAGATGGATGCCCCGCTTCTTATGACAGGATAGCCGCCGGCCACTGCCGCGCCTGCGACAGGAATCACGAGAGGGCTGGCGCTTACGTGTCCGCGACCGAGGACGGCTCGTTCTTCCTGAGGTGCCGACGAACCCCGAAGCACGGTCCGGCGCTAATGTCGCGGCTCGCGTCGGCTGTGCCCGCGGAGTTCCCGCCGGCGGACTCATTCGACGACCTTGTCGGGGACTCATTCGAGGTCGTAGGCGGCCCCGGCGTCTACAATAAGGATGCGATAGGGGACGACGGGGTCAGCGACCTGTATGTTGCTTCCGCGTGGGGCACAGGCAAGAGCGTGCACAACGCCGCCATCGTGAAATCTCTGAGAGAGAGGGAGCCCAAAGCGGTCGTGATCATCATCAGCTCGAGGAAGAGCCTGACTGCCCAGCTGGTGCACGACATCGGGGCCGTCGCCTACAGTTCAATCAACGGGATCCTGGACCCCGTGAAATGCCCGACTTCCGTATGGCAGCTTGATAGCCTCGGCCGTCTCCCTCCGGACCTCCGCCCTGACTTGCTCGTTATCGACGAGCTCTGCCAGACGGTCGCCCACGCGTACAACGGCGGCAGCGACAACTCGAAGGACAACGCGAAAGCGCGCGCCGGCATCTCTACTCTTCGATGCCTGGCCACCGCCGCCGGGCGCCTCATCATCACCGACAACGACCTGACGACCGCACAGGTGGAGGTCTTCCGCGCAATGCGGCCTAGGCACGACTTGAGGGTCGTGCGAAGCGCCTTCCACCCGTGGACGGGGCTGAAGGCTAGGATACTCACGGGGGCGGCGTCGAAGGCATTCGTCCTGAAGGAATTATGGGACCTGCTCGACTCCCGGGTTGCGGCGTGGAAGAGCGGGCAGGGCTTCAAGGCCGCCGTCGCCCCGTGCCACTCGAAGAAAGTCGCGCGCAACATCGAGAGGGTGGCCATCGAGAAGTACGGAGTTGCGGCCGTGAGGCTGTACACCAGCGAGACGGGCGACGCCATCAAGAGGAAGGACTTCTCAGACGCGACGGCCTCCTGGGCCCCAGAAACGGGAGGCCCGCTCCTGGTGATCTACACGGGCACGGTGTCCGTTGGGGTGTCCTGCGCGTCCGACCGCTTCGATCGGTGCTTCGCGTTCTTCGGCCGGGGCAATGCGGCATCCACCCAGTCCACACAGATGCTGTTTCGCTGCCGAAACCTGCAGGAAGTGCTCGTGTCGTACGCTGCGAGCGAGGTCCACGCGAACCGCCCGCAGCAGCCGGACGCCCTGTTCAGCTGGGTGACCCAAGCCCGCAACCTCGCCGCGCTCCCTGATGAGTTCCGCCACGACCGGAGCCCATTCATCACGCTCCCCTCATCGACTGATCCCGCCGCCCTGAAGACCCTGCTCAGCGGCTCCTTCGAGGGGCAGCTGTGGGTCGCGAATGAGATGGAGCGGCATCGGTCCGACCGCTGGTTCGTGCAGCGGATGACGCGGGTGATGGAGCGCGCCGGCATCACCGTTGAAGTCACGGCAGTGAAGCTGCCTAAGGATAGAGAAGAGCTGAGGCCCCTGGCTGAGGTCCTCATCGAGTATGACGAGTGCTCGGAGCTCGCTGAGGAAGCGAGGGCTAGGATGATGGCGGACGCACTGCCCAGCCGGTACGAGGCGTCGCTGGAAGCCTTCGAGCATGACGCCGACCCGGACAGCGAGATGCGGGACCGCACCGAAGAGGAAAAAGCGGGAGATCGAGCTCTCTACGTGATACGAAGCCTATCTATGGACGCCGCTACCCTCGTGGATACCCGAGACGCGGACGGCCTATGGCTCCGGTACTACGAGCCCCTGGCCACGCCCTACAAGAACGCGAAGCGCCTCGTAGGCGGCTACGATGGGCGCGACCCTAGAGAGCTCGCCACAACGTCTGAACGAGAAGCGGACGGAGTCAGCAGGCTCGTGTTCCAGGCCCTCGGCACGGAAACTTGCGTTGAGTCACTCGCGGTAGAGCCAGGCGCGCTCCTAGGCGAGGGGATCATCGAGCTGACCAAGAGGATCAACACGCACAGCGTCCGCCTCTTCAATGATAGCAACGGCGCCCAGCGCGCGAAAGCCATCGCGGCCCCCAAGACGACAGCGGGCAGGCGGCGTCAGGCGGTCGTCTCTACCCTGAACGCCGTCCTGCGACGAGTCGGAGCGGCACTCGTTGCAAAGTACGACACGGAGAGACAGAAGGCCAGAGGCCTTGTAGCCCGTTACAGCCTCGAGTGGGGCTGGTCGGTCAAAGATGCGCCAGAGCCCCGCCCCGCGCACCCCACAAAAGAGGCGGCAGAGGCGCCCACTCGCAGCGAGGGGCCTTCAGCGGTGGCGCCCGCGCCATCATCGGAGGACATCGAGTTGCTTCTCGAAGAGCTCACCACGAACGTAAAATAAGGGCGCGGAGTACTGTTTCCCACGAAGACCCCCTTAGGCCGCCTAACGGGCGAATCCCCAAGCGACGAAACTCACTATCGTCAGATAACAGAGCCCACCGCGGTCGTGAGTTTCGCCACCCGGCCGCTTGGCCCGGGAAGGCTCCTACCGGCAGCTTTGAGAGTACTTTCCGGCACCGGAGTAAGGCTTCCCGGGCCGAATCGCGCGGCGGCGAAACTCACGACGCAGTGGATTAGCTTCTTCTGGAGTTGGTGAGTTTCGCCGGGCCTTGCTCTACCTCTGCGTTGGGTCTTCGGTGAACGCCAGCGTGTTGCCGCCATGCCGAGACCCTACCGCGAGCAGCGAGACCACCCGGTCCAGCCGATAGATCGACCAGCAGGTCCAGACGAGCGTGAGCACCGTCAGGAAGGTCGAGCACGCGCACAGCGTGAGGGCGATGGCGCCGTATCCGAAGTCGTCGGACCACATCTCGCGTGAAGCCTATCCTAGCCGCAAAAAGAAGCCCGGGCCAGCCTATTGAGGCACCAGCTTGTCGTCGCCTGCGTCAGCGGGAGGATTTTGTGGCGCCTCGCGGGACGCTTGCAACCCGGCCACGAGGATCTCCGTAAAGTCGTCGTTGGCGCGGACCTGGCTGACCAGGGTCGTGATCGCGCGGACCAGGTTGTCGTGGGCCTTCTGCCGCTGGGCTGCCCGCTTTTGAGCATCCTTCTCCGACGGGTTCAGCAGGATCGCCGCGAACTGCAGGGCCATTTCTTCAAGGGTGTCTATGCGGTCGTACTGCGCGTCTGCCATGGTGTCGTTATCCTCGGCGAGCAAAATGTCCGGAACTTATAATCCGAGAGGGAAGCGAGTCTATGTCCGCGCTGCTACTACCCCAACCCAAGTCAAGGATCTCCAGGGCGCGAGTGACCCTCACGTTCGCAGACGGCACGGTGGTCAAGCAAGGCGACACCGAGGCCAAGGCCGAGCTCTTCGACAAGCTCCTCGCCTCGCTGGACAACCGCCAGCTGCTGCAGCTCTCGCAGGCCATCAGCGAGCTGTCCCTGTCCCGGACCGTCGCCGAAAAAGCGAGGGAGCTAGTCGTGCGCGCCAGCGAGGAGGCTTCGCCCACACCCCCAGAGCTGACGCCGCAAGCGACCCGATGGGACGAGGCGCCGCCCAGATGAGGCCGCCGCTCGCCCTTTCGTTTTGCGACCCGCTCAGACGCCTCAGACGCCTCAGACGCCCTGCACGATGGTGAAGTCGTTCTTGCCCGCCATGTCCTTCTCGATAGCAACCCCCAGGGTCCAGGACGTGATGACGTACATGTTCACGCTGGTGACCGCGCTGGAGAAGGTGACCTGCACGTTGGCGCGGGAGACAAAGACCTCAGGCGGACGAACGATGGGGAACGCGAAGAGCGGGCCGGGGCAGCGCCCGAGCCAGCCCCATCGCGCCGTGGCATTCCCGTTGGTGGCGGCGACCGCTGTCGTCGCGGTCGAGGCATCCCAGAGCTGCTGGTCGTTGTTGGGGTCCCCGATGGTCATGACCGGGGTGATGGTCTCGAGCGGGCGGAGCACAGCCGCGTTGATGCCCGAGTCGAAGGCTCCGAAGGGTACGCTGCCCTCGTAGCCCCCGCTTGCGCCCTTGCAGATGGCGATCCAGTCGGCGTAGGCCCGTTCCCAGTCCGTTTTCGCTCCGGCGGCGCTCCCAGCGGTCAGCGTATACGTCGGGTTCGGCGCCTGGTATCCAAGGTCCAAGAAGTTCGCGTAAAGGTTCTGCACGTAGGCCGTGAAGTCGGTCGCGCCGTTGCTGAAGGCGGCCGCGAACGAGGTGAGGGGCTTCAGCCCGTTCTGGCCGTGCGCAAGATTGTTCGAGGTGTTTGTGTCCTGGAAGCCGATGAGCATCCGGTTGGCCGTGTACGGGAGGGTGACCTGGATCTGGGCATTGTTGGTGCCCGTGATCGTGTAGACGTTGACCTGCACGGGGTTCAGCTCGATGAACGAGCGCATGGGGAGGGGGATCGAGGGGTCGGGGGTGATGGTGGCCTTGAAGAAGTAGAAGGCGTCGATCGTGAACGTGTAGTCGGTGCCGGCGATCTTCGAGGCGATGCTCTCGATCATGTTTTGCTCGGCAGTGTTCGACCACGAGAAGTCGATACGCCACTGGGCGCCGGGGGGGATGCCGTAACAGCAGTCAAAGATCGACAGGCTCGGCCTCCAGGTCGCGACGACCTCGTTGTAGTTGGTGGTGCCGACCGCGGCGGTCCCGAACTGCGCGGAGTTGAGGAACCGCGTCATCAGGCCCTCGCCGACCCCGGACGCGCTCGCGAAGCTCTTGAGGTAGGTCCGGTCCATGGTCGAGTACGCCAGCGAGGTGTCAGCCTGCGGGGGGTTCTGGAGCAGCTCCAGGCTCGTGGAGTTCAGGAAGACCTGGATCTGCTGGAACATCGTGCTGACCCAGTTGTCGGCGTACCCCAGGTAGGAGCTCCGCGCGAGTGCGTTGCCGCTTCCATCGAGGAAATGCCCTCTGATGGCGAAATACGAAAGGGCTGGGACCCAGTACAAAGCTGGGTCGTCCCACTGGAACGTGGTGATGCCCGTCGCGGCTCCAGATACGCCTGGGCGGGTGTTCGAGACGAACGAGGTCGTGGGCAGCATCTGTCTCATGTCGTAATGGATGGCCCCGCCGTTCAGGCTGCGGGGGTCCTGTGGGATCTCGAAGGAACTCATGGTTGTCGTGTCGCTGGCGGCCGCTTATATGATTCGCAAGAATAGGCGGAGGCCGCAAAATAACTCGGCCGCTGGGCGCTTACGGATCGATGACTGCAGCCACGCCGCCGCCGAACATGGCGTGACGCCTAGGCGGGGCGGCCCCGCAGCCAAGAAGGGCCGTTGTGTACCCTTTTCCTTTCTTCTTTTTCGGCCCGGGCTTGGACCACAGTGGGGCCTCCGCATATTTCTTCTGGCCAGGGGGCGGCTGCTCCGGAGGCGTATAGTCTAGCGAGGGGTCTATCTGCTGCTGCGCCCGGGCCAACTGGAACTCGAGCTCCCCGACCACTTTCTGCAGGTACAGTGGGTCGGTTGGGTCCGCGGGCGCCAGGAGGGCCCCGAGGACCTGGCCCTCCACGTACGGGCCTAGCTCCGGCCGGAGGGCGAAGATGTTCGGGTAGCGGCTCTTGAGCAGGCGCAGATAGGCGGCGGCCTGCTGCTGGGATTGGGTAGTGGACGCTTCGGATCGGGGCAGGCTGGCCAGTCGCTCCTCCGCCGCCGTAATCTCCCTCTCCCTCTCCTGGAACCTCGCTTCGCGCTGAGCTGCCTCTAGCTCCAGCCGCTCCCGGGCCGCCTCTTGCTCTCGCTCGAGCTCGTGTTGCAGGCGCTGCTGCTCGAGCTCGGCCTCTAGGCGGAGCTGCGCTTCCTTCTGCTCGGCCGTTTGCTCGCGTTTCTTTTGCTCGGCCAGGGCGTCGACCCCCGTAGTCACTGCCTTCGATATCAGTTTCTGTCCAAGAACCGACGCTGCCGCGGCTGCCACTGTCCCTGCCGCTGCGGCCAAGATGCCCGGCGCCGCCTTCGCTATCAGGGGGAGGAGGGCCAGCGAGTGGCCTGCTATCGATCCTCCCTCTGGGCTCAACGTCGGCGGATAGCTCGTAGCTGGTCGACACCTCGTCGGCCCGGCTGCCGGCCCCATCGCCACCATCGTCTTCCCCCTCGTCGGGCGCGTTCGTGAATTGGGTGTTGGCTTCATAGGCCTCTTCTGCCTCGCGTTCGTCTGCTGTATATTCTTCCGGCGAGAGTTCCCCAGATTTGGCGAAACGCCATAGCCGCTCTTGGACGGCGTCGGCCAGCTCGGTCGAGTCATTTCCGGCCTTGAGGGAGCCCATCTCGCGCCTCAGGGCTTTCAGCTCCTGGGCGGAGGGCGGCGCGAGCTCGCCGCGGGGCTCTGGAGGAGGCGAAGCTCGCTCCAGGGGCGCGCCGCCATAGGGGGCGAGCCCCCTATAACTTGCATCCGCCCCCCTCGCCCGCAGGGAAGGAGAGGCTTTGGTCTTCGCGGGCGCAATGATGCGCACGGGCTTCGCTCGGGCGCCGCTACCCTCCGGCTTGACCCCTGTCCCTGCCTTGACATACGTTGGCGGCGCTGTCGCCACGAACTTGCCGGCGGTGCGGCTCCCAGCCCTCGCAGGGGCGCCCGGCGTTGCTGGGAGAGGCGAAGCAAGCGAAGCAAGCGAAGCAAGGAGAGGGGCTGGGCTTTGGCAGCCTGGGAGGGGCTTGATGGGTCCATTGGCCGCGTCGGCCAGCGTCGTACCCCCATAGTAGGCCTTCCAGATTTCGCGAATGCGATTGACGCTCACGCCGTACTTCTTTGCCAGGGCAGGGCCGGCGCCTTTCATTTTCCGCGAGTTGACGATGTCGGCGACCTCCGCGTCCCCGAGCATTACCTTGGTCCTGCTTGTTGCCATTGGTCTGTTTGCGTTGCGGCCGGCTTTATCAGTAAAGTATAAGAAGGCAGGCGCCGCAAATGACCGAGACGCAAGAAAACGACGCCCAAAGGGCGGTGGGGGAGGACGCAGCGGTCGATTCGCCGCGGCGTAGCCTCCTTCTGTTCGACAACCCCGATAAGGTGGCCACGCGGCCGTCGGGAGATGATGAGGCCATGCCCCTATGGCCCTTCAGGCTGCTACTGGCTGGGCCGCCGGGCGTGGGGAAACGCAACATGCTGCTCAATCTAGCCTTCCGCCTCAACCCACGCCCCAGCTCTATTCACGTCGTGCACGTGGACCCAGAGACCCCGGAGTATGAAGTTCTCGAGGAGCTGGGCGTCCCTATGTACTACTGGGACCCCGCGGACTTCCCCACCGTTGACGACATTTCCAGCCCTCCGCCCGCACCCATCGGGGCGACAGGGGAAGCAGACGAGGTAGCGATAGGGGACGCGGACGTCGCGGGCGATTCAGACGAGCCTCCGGAAGTGCCCAGAGGGCGGAGGGCCTCTCCCCTCGTGATCATTGACGAGATCACCTCCGAGCTCCTTTCGGCAAAAGGGCGGTCCAAGATGGAGAGGCTCCTGAACTTCGGGAGCACGCACCGTAATGCCGCGGTGTGCTACTCGATCCAGGCCGTCACGAATGTGCCCCCCAAGGCGCGGCGCGCGTTCAACCAGTTCTGCCTATGGAACCAGCCGGACACCTCGGCCACAGCCATGGCCGCGACCAGAGCCGGCGTGCCGCCCGCTATGCTACAGCAACTCTTCGAGCTGTGCCACGACCGCCACGATAGCATCTGGATCGACTGTGATAAGCACCCCGACAGCCCTCTGCGCTTCCGCCTGAACTTCCTCACGCCCATCACTGCTACGGATGCGATTAATTTCGCCGACTACTAAGGTCTGCGGTGGGTATACCTTTTGTAGATATGGCAGCGATGCTCGCTCCGCTCCTCATCTCTGGACTGATGGGCGTACCAGGTCTCGTATCAGGCATTATGGGTGCCGTGGAATCAGGAAAAAGGCTTCGCGGAGGCGGCCGCCTTCGCGGACCGCGCGGGGGTCGCAGGGCTCGCCCCGCCCGCAGGCGCGTTGCTGGCGCCCTGACTCATATGGGCGACTGGCCGCTGATCTCCCGGCCGCACGAGTATCATCAAGGGGGGGCGCTCATGAAACGGCTCGCCCGCGCAAACCCTAAGGGTCGAGCACCGCGCCGACGCCGGGGAGGCAACGCGCTCGAGGGGTTCCGGAGCTTTGTGCACGCGATCCCCATCGTCGGCCAGATCAGCCAGGCGTTGGGATTCGGAGGCCGCGCGCACCCGCGTCCTCACTACGTTCGCTCTCACACGAAGCTCTCGCCCCTTGGGAAGGTCGTCCATGTCCGAGGCCACACAGCTGCCGGTTATGGCGGCCGGATGCCCCCACGCCCGCACATGGTGAGAGGCCACGTGGCGCACTCAAAGCTGGGCACGCCTTACTACGTGAAGTCTCACATGGCGGCCGGTCTCTTACGTCCGGCCGGCGGCGCGTATCGCCCGAGCCTCCACCCGAGAAACATCCTGGGGCAGTTCGTGCCAACCACGGGCCGCGGCTTGCTGGCACCTGCTGGTGGCCGCAGTAGGCGCCGCGGCGGTTTCTATCCACCCATCCCCCGCTGGGCTGTCCCGCGCTTCTAGCTTGAGTGCCTTTCGGCGCCGACGAGTTTTTTGCGCCCTGTATACGATGGCCACCATGAATGAGCAACGCCACCGTATGGGGGCCCAGAGGGCGTCCATGCCCCAAGGGCTCGCCGAGCAGAGCAGCGACCGCGCGTGGAATGCCCCCGGGTCGATCATCGGCAAGCCCCCTCAGCCCATCCCCTTCACTCTCGCGATCCCCGCCGGCTTTACGTCCGGCATGGTAAGCGGGGCCGTGCAGGCTATCGACGGGTACACTGCCCGCGTGAGCCTCAGCCCCAGCCTGACCCTCCCCTCGGATAGCGAGGCGCACCTGATTCAGGCATCCATCGCCTACACGCAGCCCAACCTCGGGACTGCGGCTTCGGGCATCCCCGGCTTCCCCTCGGGCAACAACCGGATCTCGATCAACTTCAACGGCGGCGGTCGCACTGACTACTTCTTCCCCCAGGGGCTGTACTCGGTCGCCGATATCGCGACGCAGCTGAATATCATCGCCAACAACGCCGGATGGATCGCCTCGCCCACCGACTCGCTCTTCATCGTCCAGGGTGTCGTCGCGACGCAGAAAATTATCTTGACGGTGAACCCCGCGCCGCTCGCTGGGGGGGTGTTCCCGGCCGGCGGGATCGTGATCGACTTCCTCAATCCGAGCGTCGGCGCCCTGGGCGACTCGATCGGCCCCGTGCTCGGCTGGCCGACGTCAGGGCCGGGCGCGACCCTCACAATCCCCGGAGGCGGTGCGGCGGCCATCGCGTTCTCGGCGCCGAACGTCGCGAACTTCGCCTTCACATCGGCTTACGCCCTGTTCTGCTCCTTCGTCACCGACAGCTACCAGAACGGCCTAACGGGCAAGCTCCTGACGGTGTTCCCTCTGGGCACCTTTGCCCCCAACACCGTCATGTCGTTCACGCCTCCCTTGAAGTACCCGGTGCCGGTCGCCTCGGGCGTGTACTCGACTGTCGACTTCTTCTTCACCGACCAGAGCGGGAACCGGCTCCTGCTGGCGAACTTCCAGGCGCCGACCCAGTTCTCGATTCTGATCGCGAGATCGAGCCCGACCGCCTCCTAACGCTGACCGAGCTGGCCGAAGGCCTCCAGGTCGTTTTTCGCGCCGGCCAGGTAGTGGAGCGCCGCCAGGGCTCTCGGCCCGCAATTGACCTCGTCGAAGCTCTGGTAGGCAACATCAGGATACAGGACGCCGCGCCCCTCTAGCCTCCCCCGGATGGAGACGTCTCTCGGAGGCGGCAGCCCGAAACTGTCCACATACATGAGGACGGGAGCGTCTTTGGCTACCCGGACGCCGACCCAGTGCGTGCCGCCTCTCGCGTAGTCGCCGTAGTCGAGGTTCAGGATCGCTGAGGTGCCTGGCTTCATGGGCCGCCCCGGCGGGTAAAGCTCGTTGAACTGCGATCGCGCCCTGACCCCGAGGAATCCGGGGATGAACTTTTTGCCCCACTCGTTGAGCTCCACGTCGCTAGTCTCCCGGTCGAGGCTGAAGATCGCCCACGGGTCGGTTCCTGCCTTTCTCGGTGCTGCGATACCTCTGCCGACGCGGGCTCCTCTCCCTAGGGGGGTTTTAGGGGGGGCCTGGAGGGGCCCCCATGAGGCGCGCCGACGTCCTGGCGCTACGGGGGGCGCCGTGGGGCTACTTGTAATCGCAGGGGATGGCCTCGCCTGAACCGGCCTCGAGGCTGAACGGCCGGGCACAGCCATGAACTGCGTCTTCCCGAACGAGCCTCTCACATTCCTCTCTCGGCGAGTGCGGTGGGATAGGCTCCCCCGAGGCCTTGTAGACGGCGTGCCGAAAGACTCCACAGGCAATATCCTGCGGTGCCACGAGAATCCCTCCGCCGCAGTGGGGGCAGCGGTAGATGCCAAAGGTTGGTGGCGGTGTGGCGGGTACATCACTCGATGTGCTATCAGTCATGCGTATAAGGTTAGGGGCTCCTCCCTAAAACCCCCCGAACCTCGCATGTCAGCGCCAAAGGCGAGGCCCAGGCCGAAAGCCGGCCGAGCCGGAGGCTCGTATAAGGGGCGCGGAAAACAGGTTGCGGGCTCGTTACTGGCGGCTCCTTAGAAGGCGTTGAGCGAAGTTCTCTTCCATGTGTTTGTGGCGACGCAGACGTAGATGTAGTGGGTGGTGACGCCGAGGACCGTCTGGGATCCCCAGCGGATCTCGCCCACGTTCCCAGTGGCGCCGCCATCGGGAGAAGCCCACGGCGTCACGATCTGCACTGTGTCGCCCCACACCGTGATGGCGTAGAGGCTGCTACTGGTGCTGGTGTATGTGGTGTCGTCGCTGCCGACGTACGTGGTGGCGTCTATCACTCGGGTCGACATGGGACTGGACTATAGAAGCCGCTTTTTTTCCCGGCGTTATTTGTAGATAGTGATCAGGCCCTGGAAGTTCAATGTCGTCGCGAGGGTCGAGACGATATTAAGGTTGGCGGTTGTCCCGGATGCCGTGAGAGAGAAGGCGACCTTCCCGGTGTACGCGCCTACCACGTTGGCTTCCGACTTGTCCTGCGAGACGCCGTTCGCGATGACGAGAGTTCCGGCGTTATTGTATGTCCGGTAGCTGTACCTATACTCGCCGAAACCGGCGATTCCCCCGCCGTTCGCGCTAGCCGCCACGTGGATCTCGAAGACGTAGCACGTGGATACGGGTATCGCCAGCGAGGCGAGCGCGAACGTGCCGGCCGATATACTGCCTGCAGCGGCCGTGACGTCCGTGACGTTGTTCCAGTTGAGCCCGGCGGTTACTATCGGGTGGGAGAAGGTGGGGCTCGACGATGTCAGCAGCTGCTGGTTCGTGATGTCTGTGCGGTGCTCGAGGCTATTCCCATTTTTCGTGACGAGGTCGAAGGTGGCGCCCGCGGCCAGGCCCGTCAGGTTGGCGTTGGCGGAGGTGGTCGTTACGAAGGTCGGGCTCGAAGTTGTCAGCAGCTGCTGGTTGGTAATGTCTGTGCGGTGCTGGACCACATTCCCGTTTTTCGTGATGAGGTCGAAGGTGGCCCCCGCGGCTAGGGCCGTCAGGTTGGCATTGGCGGCGCTAATCGTCACGAAGGTCGGGCTGCTCGTGGTGAGGAGGGCCTGGTTGAAGAGCGTGTTGACATTCGCGGCCGCCAAGGGCGCGTTAGTAATAGTGAGCGTGTTCGAGGCGCTGTCGAGCGTTTTGTTCGTGAAGACCTGCGAGGTCGACGTGTCGGCCACGTTGTTCTTGAACGCGAGCGAGGTGCCCGAGAGGCCCAGGATGTTGGTGATCGCGTTGTTGTTCGCGATCCCGGCGGCGTCTATTCGGAGGCGCTCGGTGCCGTTCGTCCCGATCTTGAAAGGCTGGTTGGCGAAGACGAACGCGTAGGCCTCGTTCGTCGTCTGGTTGGCGCCGAAGCCCACGACGCTCGTCCCGTTGTTCTGGAACAGGATGTCGCTGCCCGAGGTCGCCGACGTGTTGTTGACCGTGATGGGGTGGAAGCTGGCGCAGCTCAGGGCCACGATGCCCGCCCCGGTGCTCAGATTCAGGTTGCCGTTCGAGGTCGTCGAGATCGCCAGAGCGCCTGCCGTGGTGGGCGCCAGGGAATCAGCGGTGAGCGCGCTGCCGGCCTTGACCGCGACGCGGCCGGTGCCGTTGGGGGACAGAAGGACGGCCGCGTTGGAGCCCGTGGTCGACAGCGTCACCGTGCTGCCAGCCGTGTAGTTGCTGTAGACGTCCGAGAACACGCCTGCGACCCCGTTCAGGGCGCCGCTAATGGTGGCGGTGCCGCTGACGAGCAAGTTCGTAAAGGTCGTCGTCCCGGACACTGTGAGGTTCGCCAGGGTGGTGAGGCCGCTTACCGCGAGGTTCGCGACGCTCGCGAAGCTCGTCACTATCAGGCTGCCCACTGTGAGCGTGATGAAGGACCCGCTGCTGCTACCGCCGGTCGAGTTGTTAGGGTTGTGGGGGAGGAGACCGCTCATGGCTCGTCTATGTGGGGGCGCTTTTCTCCGCGGACAAAAAACGGGCGCGAGCTCGCGGCTCGCCGGGCCCTGACCCCGCCCGAGGGGGGCTCTAAGGTGGCCTGCAGGGCCAAGGGCTAAAGCAAACTCACGAGCATCCTAGCCACTCCACTATCAGCGAGTTAGGCGCGACCACGCCGACGTCGGCATCGGAGGGCCCAGACGAGGCCCGGATGCCCAGCCCCGCCGCGAAGATCAGCGAGGGGAACTCGACCGCTCTGTGGCCCGGTTCGACCATTATGGTCGCGAAGGGCGTGTCGGTGCTGGAGGGCGCTGCCGTCTGGTCGTAGAGCTTGACGTAGACCGTCCCGAGGGTCCCGTTGTATGCGAACGATGCCCCTCGGAGGAGCCCCGGGGCAAGCTTGATGACCTGCCCGGACCCGGTCAGGCTCAGATTCCTGTATGTCGTTGAGGGCGTGCCGTTCACGTAGAACGGAGAACCAGCCGCCTGCACGACACTGAGGGAGCCGGACGCTGGCTTCGGGCCGAGGCTCACCGGAAGCTTCGCCGAGAGCGCTTGCAGGGTGGCGTCAGTCGAGGCCCCCGCCGGCAGAGCCGACGCAGTAATGACCGTCGACACGCTCGTTGTGTCGTCGTCGCCACAGGTGTGGTACACGAGCTGGAGACGGGGGCTGAGGCCGACCCCTTGATCGTTGACCAGGCGCGCTCTGATATACGCGCCCTCGAGTCGGAAGTTGTCGCTGTAGACCGCGTTGGCGGCGATCGGAATGGATTTGGTGATCTCGAAGGCCGAGCCGTTGGTGCCCATGTCGATGTACAGGGTCGACGAGTTGCCGCTGCTGTAGCACAAGACGCTCACGAAGGCGAAGTTCGAGACAGCCTCGGCGACTCCGATGAAGGACCCACCGGCCGCGAGCGTTGCTGAGGTGCTGTTGAGAGCAGAAGCGCAGCCAGACGTCATCGTATCATGGCGCGCAAAAAAAACACGGACGCTATAGGATGTCGGCAAAACAAGCCCGCGCCAGGAAGTGCATCTACTGCGGCACGCCCACGGCGGCGAGGAAAACAGTGGTGTACCGCCTGATGGCCACGGACACCACCCATAGCGTGCCGGTGTGCCCAGCCCCCGCCTGCGAGAAGCTGCACGGGGAGGTCATGGAGGCCAGGGAGCGTCAGGCTCGCGAGGACCGGGAGGGATGAGGGTGCGAGCCCAAACTCACAGCGGGCCCGAGAGAACCGGCGAGAGGATGATAATTTTGACGGTCGTGGTGGTCGTGGTCGCGATTGAGTCCCGCGTGAGCAGCGTCTTCGTGATGATCTCTACCTCGTAGCGCAGATCTAGCTGCTTCGCGATCTCCAGTACTTCCCCGAGAGGCGCCGCGTTGGTCAAAGGGAAGGCCATCTCGGCCCGACTTGCCCCGCCCTGGCTGAAGCCATCTTTGAATGCTCTTAACTGCTCGAGTATCGTGCTCATTGCGCTTGTTCCGAATTCTTCGACATGCCTTTATCTAATGCCTCCATCG
>Ga0265326_10000416_pt1 | contig 16962 bp, 22 predicted proteins | sample 41424metaG_FD_192439 | JGI IMG/M metagenome (GOLD analysis project Ga0265326, IMG submission 192439) | Rhizosphere microbial communities from Carex aquatilis grown in University of Washington, Seatle, WA, United States - 4-14-24 metaG | ecosystem: Host-associated > Plants > Roots > Rhizosphere... | reverse complement strand
CAGTTTCCGCAGCTGCGTAATGATCTGCGGGGCTGTCATCGGGGTTCCCTTCTCCTTTCCGTTCCAGGTATACCCCGTATCACAATTATGAACCACCATACCATCAGCGACGTAGGTATGGGTCCCTTCGACCTCAAAATTGTACACCCGTAGTTTCCTGTCTGATGCTCCTGCAAGACGGTTCCACATCTTCGGCCGGATGTCTGGAGTTATCTTCTCCACCCCATACACCTCCTTCCCATTATGGACAAATTCAGAAATCAGCCGGCGGACCCGTTTTATTTCCGCCCTGGCTTCCTGACGTACTCGCTTCTTACGAGCCCCAGCCATCGCCAAGTATGGAGTCACAGGGAGAAACAATACAGTATACCCCTCGGCTTCAAACGCGGAGCGGCGCTTTCCCTCCCACTCCTCATTCCTCCCACGCCTGTCTGTTTGGGAAGCATCCCACACCTCAACCAATTTCTTGGTTCCTTTCACAATAAAATCTGGAAATTTACCGCCCACCACTAATGACCCATCCCCCACAAACTGTAACCCCAAATAACCAGCCACCCGCATCACAAATTCCTCTGATATGGCCACCTTCCCTCGATCTTTCCTATTTAGAAATCCTTTAATGGCCACCCCCGGATGAGTCATCGGATTATCATTAGACATTCTCTCCCGTATCACTCGGCGCGCCTCCGGAGTCTGTAACCTATCTCCGATATTAACGTAATTCCCCAAAGACCGGCTGGTCGCAACCATCTTCTTCACGACCACAGAATTTTTCATTGGGTTGAATTGGGACATCCATGTTGAAGAATCAAAATGCAGAATATGATCCCCCACCTCCAATTCTCGAACGAGCACCCACCCCTTATCCCGAACGAGGACGGGGTGCTCCCCCGTCACGTAAGTGACCGCCGATGAGGGACTAGCTGTGGTGCGCAACCGGTACACCTCTCCCACATCATGCTGCATCGTTGCCGAGACCTCCCCCGGAACAAAAACGCCCCTCCCGATATCGTAGGAGAGAACAACATCCCCAATAACAACGTCTTCAATCCACTTGAAATCCCCGTCTGCCATACGGATTTTAGTACCCGCCTTAAAGCAGCCCGGACATTGGACGGGGCAGGAAGACACCCGGAGGAAGAGGCAGGTGCGTCCGATGTCGGGGCCTTCGCCTTGGACGGTCGGACCGAATATCTCAGACACCGGAATGGTGGGCTCGGCGGAATTAGACATGCGGGGCTCCTTCCACTTTCAAAAAGGATTTCTCCGGTTCCACTTCCCGCGGCTGCGCATGAGCCGGGCCGGAAGCGTCGCAGCAGGCAAAGCAATTCGGGGTTTCCCAGAACTTGACATGGGTCACCCGGATGCCAATTGGCTTGAGCAGGACGTCCGCCTGATTGAATAGCAGCGCCGCCAGATGCTCAGCGGTGGGGTTGCAGTCCATGACAAAAGGCCTTCGGGGGCCGATGATCTCCAGCATCTCCAGCCGCCGACCATTCAGGTGGTCAATCAGCGGGTCGTTGTGATGCAGGAGCATGGTGTGGTCCCAATGCTCGTCAATCCAGGTGCCGACCAGCCGCTTGACTTCGGAGAAGTCAATGACCCGACCAAGATGATCGAGGTCGGCGGCTTGGCAGGTCACCTCCACTAAGCCCCGGTGGCCATGGAGCGAAGCGCATTTGCCCTCGTGACCGAGGACCCGGTGGCCATAGTCGAAACCGAACGTACGTGTACAGGTTATCATTCGTCAGTCCTTTCTAAAGTACCATCTTACCTCGTGGCGCAACAGAATGCCATCGCAAGCGGGAGGCACTGCGCCACCCATAGACACTCACTGGCATGGAACTCCGATTCTCGTAGGACGATCCAGTTCAGCCGCATCACCCCCAACTTCTTTTCTTCGGATGTCTGATTCAGCCCCAGCATGCCGGTGACGTGCGCCAGCTTGCGCTTATCGTTCGAGAAATTCTTCATTGACTGGGTGTGGACGTCATAGGACGCGGCGTTGGCTTGGGTGGGGGCGATGACACAAGCATGCCACTCCTGTGAAAGCCGGCGTAAGGCCTTCCAGGTGTCATTGATCTGGTCCCGGGCCTCCTTCTTCGTATCCTCCGAGGCCAGGATGTCGGCGTAGTCGATGATGATCACGTCGGGGATGAAGTTATCTTCCTGCCGCCAGCGCCGCAAGATGGAGTCGATCCCTTTCACGTTGATAGAGGAATTGGCGTGGACGGAAAAGCGAAGGTAGTCTTTGTCTTTGGGGAGTCGGTGCCGACGGCGGAATAACTTCTGTGACGCCCGGGCGATCCCTTCGTTCAGCGGGGCACTATACTTCTTCTTGTAGGACTCCACCTCCGGCCGCATTTTCCCTTCCGCGCCTTCGACCAATTCTATCTTACGGGGGACCATCACCCCGCTGCACTGCTTGTCCCACAGTGGTGTCCCGGCCATGCGCACCAGCCAACGCTTCGTCAACTGTTTCTTGGAAAGGTCCCCTACTTCAAACACGGCCACTCGCTGCCGATCGCATATGGCCCGGTAGGCGAACTCGAGACACCAAAATGTCTTGCCGCGCTTTTCCGGACCCTGTACACCCACCAAAGAATCCCGGGTGAACCCCGGATTGAGGAACGCCCCGGCTTCGCCCGGGAAAGGAACCACGGTCTCAGTCACATCTGCAAAGGCTTCGGTAACCACTTGGGTGGAAGTGATCGGATTGAATCCTATGTCTCCTCCGAGGTCGATGGTGCGAAAGGAGGAGATGGCGGTCAGCGCGTCTTCTTTCTTCCCGTACAGCATGTGGGAGGTGAGGTTGTCCTTCAGCAGCGCCACCCGCTTTAGCGTCAGGTAGGTGGATACTTCATCGAGCAGGAAGGGCACATTGATCGGAGATGCTTCGTCGAACTCCCCGGAAAGGGAAGACAGGAAATCCCCGATCGAGTCCACATCTGCTTCCTCCGGTGACTCGTTCTCCGCCCATGCATGGAACAGGGACTCGATTTGTTTGCCAGGGGCGTCTCCGTAGTCGTTGAAGAACTTGACGCACCAGGTGGCCAGTTGTTTCAGGTAGGGGGTTTGCAGGAGGGATAGATCCAGTATCGGGGCCAGCGCTCCAAGGAAGGCCTTGGAAGTGATCATGGCGGTGAGGAACTGCCGTTCAAGACTTGAGTCCACTTTTTTGCGGGTCATAAGGGGTACTTTCTACGAGGGTGGTAATCATCCGTTGAGCAGCCGCTGGATATCCTCCGGCATATCAAAACCTTCCCCGACCACTTTCATGGAGCCTGCGGAACCATCGGACTCCCCGGTACTTTCCTCTTCTTCCCCCCGCTCCCGCTGATCCCGTTTGATGGCCGCTTCCAATTGCAGGAACTTTTTACGGAAGGCGTCACCGGAGTGGATCACCAAGAAGAACTGCTCACCCGAACGAGATGGCAGATTATCGCAGTACCAACACAAGGCCTTTTTGATCCGGAGGACTTCAATCCCTTCCAGCCGGTGGAGTGCTTCAAACGATTTAGACCAAGCCCCGATCTTACTGGAGCAGTTTATCTTTCGAGTCTTGGAAATGGCTGTGGCCAATCGCTCCGCCATCTTACGCCACCGAGGATGGGGAACCGCTCGAGCACCCGCCCGCGGAGCGGCGGGAATGTAATTTAATTGGTTACTATTCAAATTGGTTACAGTAGACATGTCATCTACAGGGTGTCCGGACATGTCATCTACAGGGTGTCCGGACACGTCAATTTGACGTGTCCGTAAACGCTCCACTTCCGCATCCTCCATCTCAGTGGCTTTTATCAAAGGTTCTGCCGGGAATAGGTAGCGAATAGTACGGTGGACGAGACGGTCATGGCCGGTCGGGGTGATTACCTCCAACAATCCCTCATCACTCAGCGCCGCCACCGAGCGCTGTACGGTGCTCACTGATAGGTTGAGGTTTTCTGCCAGTGTCTCCTGAGCCGGGAAGCAGCCATGGCTGCCGAAGAACGAAACCAAGGAGGCGTACAGCAGTTTGGCGGAGGGCTCCAGCGTCTTGTGAAACAGGATGAAGTTGGGGATCACCGGTCCTTGGGACTTGCGGGGGTCCGTGTATTTCTTACGATCGGTCAAGCGGTTGGAAGCAATCATAAACCGTACCTTCCAAGAATAAAATGGGCCCCCTGCGTTAGACCGTCGTAGGAGAACGCACAGGGGGCCCTGGAAAGCTCGATTTTTATCTCCTATAACGGCGGGTCTAATCGCCGGGTGCATTTACTATCTCACCACCGCATGATAAATCATTAGCAGTGATGGGTCAAGTAAGATTGATTAACCCGTGGATGGGACGACGTCCGATGCTCAAGTCTATCCTGTTCGGCTTGACCATCCCGGCCACCTGCCAAGCAAAGTGCTCATCCAACTTCCGGGTGGCCTCCGCCAGCGCTTGGTTCCGGGTTTTCGGAGGCATCCGCTCCAACATCGAGTCATCCACCAGTTGATCCGGCCTCACGTTGAACATAGCCTGGAAGGCCTTGAGGTCGGTGCGACTGAGTGGTTCCTTTTGTCTTTCGATCGGCTTCATACAGCACCTTCTTCCATAGTAAAATTTCTGACTTCGACATCATCGCTTCCAACTGTCCGGCGCTGGGTCCGCAAAGTATTGAGCCTTGGCGCCGGGCTTCCGATATCAAACCCCTGGCATCAAACGTCTCTTCTGGCCGCACTCGACGAAGACGTTTCATAGACCCAGGCTTTCCCGGATCCTCCGCACCTTCCGCTCGGAGAACTCCCCGGGATCGGTGGTAAAGCCGCTGAGCACTTCCGTCTCGCCCGGGAACAAAGACAAGGTGGCGGCCAGTTGCTCCGCCCGCTGCTGGGCTTTCGGCTCCGGGTCGAAGAGGATATAGCGCCGCTTGTACTTGCGCAGGACGTTGGCTTGCTCCCGCTTCCAGTCGATGCCGAAGGTGCCTACCGCCGGCGAACCCAGCCGCCAGACTCCCGGAGCCCCTTCCACCACGATGACGGCGTCCCCCTTCGCCCGGTCGAGCCCGTACAGGAGACCGTGGGGATCTTCGAGGATGTCAGCGTCATCGGACATCTTATACTTCGGCTGAGCCCCTCCGATCGAGCGGCCCTGATACGCCACCACCCGGCCTTTGGCACTGGACACAGGGATGATGACCCGCCAAGACCATGGTCCGCTGGTCGGCCCAGTGCCGAGCAGCCCCCACTCCTCCTCCAACGCCTCCGGGTCGAAGCCCCGGTCCTGCAGATATTTCCGATGCGCTTTCACCATAGGCTTGGCTCCGGGCGGAGGTTTGATGGCTCGCTGTCGGGTGATGACCGGACGGGGAGCCCGGACCTTGTCCATCTGGAACTCGTTGACGGCCTTCCGGGCTTCCTCATGGCCACCGAGAAGGGCGTCGAGGACGTCCCAGAACCTGACTGAGCCGCAGCGGTAACAGGAAAAGCATCCCTGCTCCTTCGAGAATCCCAAATACCAGCCTTCATGTGAACCCCTTGAGCCGCAGAAGGGACATTGGCACTGCACCCAGCCCGGGCGGCAGTGCGCATTTCCACTGGTCAGAAGGCTTATGCGATATTTCTGCGCCAAGGCCACGAAGTCCAGCATGGCATCTCCTATCCGCGCGATTTTAAGGGTGTCCGGGTCCCGGGGGCCCTACGGTCACTCGGTTTTGGGTGCATCTGGGGCGCAAATCGCCGTTTCCGGCCGTTCCCGGACCTTTTGAGGGCGGTGCTCCCCGGGCGTTTGGGCGGTCGGCAGCCCGGCAATCCAGCCATCCGGGTTCCGGACGCATTCATGGAGGAAGGAGATGACCACTTCCCGCATCGACAGGTGGCGGGCTTGGCACTCCTTCTTGAACCGGGTCTTCATCCACTCGGGGACGGCCCAGATCAGCAGGCTGGTGTAGCCGGGGGCCTTGCCGAGTTGGACGCGCTCGGAGAGGCTCATGGTCTTCCGCTTGACCTTCTGCTTCTTGTCTTTGATATCGGTGGTCATTCTAATCCTTCGCCCGCCGCAGCAGGCTTTTGAGAATCCTCGTCCGCACGTTTACCGTCTGGTCCCCGTCGAGTACCCGCCCGACGACATCCCGCTTCTCATCCACGGTCTCCATCACATCTTCCTCGATCGTTCCCTTGGCGACGAAGTAGAAGGCGTCCACATGGCTTGCCGTCTGCCCGATGCGCAGCACCCGGTCTTCCCCCTGCTCATGGTCTGCTGGCACCCAACTGAATTCTACGAAGCCGACCGTGGAGGCGGCGGTGAGGGTCAGGCCGATGCCGGCGGCGGTGAGGTTACCGATGAACAGCCGGCAATGGGGGTCGTTCTGGAACCGATCCACTTCCCTCAGTCGGTCCTGCGGTCGGGTGGCTCCGCTGACGACCGCCGCCCGGGGGAACTCCGCCCACAACTGCTCCAGCACTGCGGTGTGTTTGCAGAAGAGGACCAGTTTGGATGGCTCCCCCAACAACCCGTCAAGGAAGTCGTGGGTCCAGCGGATGATGGTGGCCATCTTCCCGGCTGCCGCCAGTTTCAAGAGCTTGGCCATGCGCACCAGTGATTCGGCGGAGGTGGCCCGCTCGGCAGCCTCTTTTCCTTCCACTTCGGTCAACCAGCCGATGATGTCTTCTTGCGCCCGGACGTATTCCCTGGCATTGTCGATCTTCACCGGGATGATCGTGCGCGTCTTCGGCGGCAGGTCTTTCAGCACCTCCGTCTTCTTCCGCCGAATCATCACGGCGCTGACCAGTTCGTGGAGTTCTTTCAGGTTGGAAGCCCCGGAGTAGTCCCAGCCCCGGCCTTGCCAACCCCGCTTCGGTCCGCAGTACCGCTGTGCGTAGTCGTAGAAGTCCGGGAACTTCCCGGGCGCCACCAGGTTGAGGATAGGAAAGAAATCCACCGGTCCGTTGGTGATGGGCGTGCCCGAAAGACCGATGACGTGGCGACAGTCCTTGCCGAGCCTTCGCACTGCTACCGTCTGCTTGGCTTTCAGATTTTTGATCTTTTGAGATTCGTCGATGACTACTAACAGGGGGTGCTTGGAGCGGAAATGCTCCAACCAGCCAGGGGACTCCGTGACCTTTCCTCCTCGCTTCACCTTCCGTGGAGACAAGATATCGTAGTTGGTGATCCAGACGTCTCCGTCGAGGTCCTCCGGCTCTCGCGTCTCCGCCACGCTCGAGTCAATGCGGGCGTGATGCCAGAGCTCCCGCTGCCACGCCCACTTCAAGGAGGAGGGGCAGATAATGACCACCGGACGGACTTCCGGGTGCAGGGCCATCCATGCGATTGTCTGGTAAGATTTTCCGCATCCCATATCATCCCCTATCAGACCGTTCCCGTTGACCCGTTCCAAGAAGCGCACCCCCCTGATCTGGAACTTATAAGGAGGTGTTTTCATCAATGCCCGCATCTTGGTGCCGACACTAGCCATGGCGCACCCGCACAATCTTCCATCCCAGCGCTTCCAGAACTAGCTCCTTTTTCTCGTCTTTCATTTTAGAGGTTAGTGTGTGGTGACAGGAGCCATCCAATTCCATCGCCACCTTTGTCTTTGGATCTCCAAAATCTAATTTGTAGCAATCAGGTGCTGATAGCCCCGTGGAATGTCCTTTAGTCTTTACCGCACACTCCCGAACGAAGCCAAGCGGCTCCAGTATAGATTGAAACCACTTCACAATGTCTGATGGATCTTGGCCATTACCTCCTTTGAAATGAACCCCGTCCCGTTTTAGGTTTCTCTCTAGTGCTTTCAAATGACGCCGCCGCACATCGGGCCGGCGCATAGCCAAACGGGTGGATGCTCCCACCCTCTGACGCCACTCAGGATCTTTTCCAATGTGCCGCATTGCTTCGTTCGCTTTGGCTCGGGCTTCGGGGGAATGGCCTAACGATAGATACTTTCGGATCTTTGCGATATGTTCCGGACTCCTCTTGTACACACCACTTGGCATTTGATCTCCTTTGTTACGGAGACCCATAGTAATTATCGGTGTAGGTAAAAGCAAACCGATGATGGCCTTACCGTTCAGCCGCTCGAGGAAGCGGGCGCCCTGTACCTGGAACTTGTACGGGGCCGTCTTCAGAAGTTGGCGCATCCGCGTTCCTACAGACACGCCGCTACCTCCTGCCAAGCCCGGGTCAGCCGCTGCTCATCCCAGTCGGGCAGCGCCGTCAGTTGGTCGAGGTACTCCACCAGCACCTTGCGCCGGCGCTTGCCGACTTTCCGGGACTCCTTCAGAATGTTGGCGATCTCATCGGGGGCGGAGATGAAGACCTGGACCAATTCCCGGGCGTCGTCGCTGAGGTCGGACATGAGCCGGGCCAGCCAGCCGGGGCCTTTGTCGGCCAGGTGGAGTTTGGCGTCCTCGTCGCTGCCGGTGAGCACCGAGAACTCCGTGGCGTGGCGCTTGGTGCGCCGGGTGCAGATGGTCATCATCTCGGTGTACAAGTGGAAGTAGATCCAGGCGGTCGGGCTCCGACCACCGGTACGCCCGGGCTCGTATTCAAAACAGGAGACGGGTTGGTCCCAGCCGGAACAGATCAGTGCCAGGAGTGATTCACTTTCCATTTGCATGTCGTAGAACGACCAGCCGAAGCGCCGGGTGAACTTCCAAGCGATGTCGGCGGCCAGGGGTAAGTGGGTGCGGTACAGGTCGGCCTTCCGGGCGTCAGCAGCGGTGAGCGGTTTCATGTTCAGGTCCTTCCTCTTCTAAAAGGTCTATCAGGTACTCAATGCCGTCAGATGATCGGTTTCCCTTGGTACAAAGCACCACTGCGTTGGTACTTTGCGGTGATGGTGCCGGAGGTTCCACCGCGGGGATTGAACTTCCCCACCACCGTCATGTTGTGCGGCTTCACGGCCGCCACCAGGTCGTCGAGGATCTGGTTGGTGATGGCTTCGTAAAACGCCCCCTTGTTCCGCCATGCGAAGAAGTAGAGCTTGAGGCTCTTCATCTCCACGCAGTCCTTGTCGGGGGTGTAGGTGATGGTGATGGTGGCGAAGTCCGGCTGGCCGGTGACCGGGCACAGACTGGTGAACTCCGGGAACTCAAAACAGATCTCGTAGGGGCGGCGGGTCTCCGGCGAAGGGAAGGTGTCCAGCAGCGACGCGGGGTTGGCTTCCTGCTCCGGGGTGACTATTGACTTTTGACCGAGGTGTTGCACGTTGTCTCCTTAAAAGTAAAACGAAGTGATGAGCATACCGACTATTACTGTCGAGTCAATGGGTCAGCCGACCGACCGCCACTTTCTTGCACTGGCGGGACAGGGAGGCCTTCGCCCCAGTGATGGTGGAGGCCAGGACCGCCGTGGCTCCGGCAATGCCGATGTAGCCCACCACCAACCGCAATTCAAACCCCACCCCCTGCTCGATCCACGAGGCCGAGTACACCCGGTCCTCCACCGGCACTGCGGAGATCAGCGCGCACCCATCCACCACGGCTGGAAGGCCGAGGATGGTGAGCCCCTCCTCAAACCCATCGGGGATAGAGATGTTGAAGACGGCGGAGGTGCAAGACCAGGAGCGGCGGGAGTGCCACAATTTCTTAGTCTTCACTTCGACCTTTACAGGACCCTCCGTCACTTCCACATGGGTCCCTCCACCGGCCACCCAGCGGCTGGGCTTGGGGTGACGGTATCGCAGGATCTGCGCTTCGACATACTGTTGGGTGTTCGGGTTCATTGTATTCCTTTCTTAAAGACTCAGGTTCAAAACATTCACTTCAATTCCACCAACTCGCCGAACGGGACCTGTGAGCCTTCCACGATGCTGACCCACAGCACGGGGTACTCCGGGGCGCTGGAGGGGAACTGTCCGTAGCAGTCGGTCAGGTAGACCAGTGCCGCCGGGCTGAGCCCCTGCTTCGCCACATGATCGAAGACCGGGCGGAAGTCTGTACCACCGCCACCGTGCGGGGTGAGGGTCAAGGGGAGGTCCGCCCGGGTGACGATCTGCTCGGCATTGATCCGGGTGTCGCAGTACAGGATGCGGATGGTGGTCTCGTAGGCGGCGAGCACCGCGCTGACCTCCGCTGCAAATTGGTCGAGTTCAGCCTGGCCGATAGACCCGCTGGTGTCGACCGCAATCACGATCTCCGGCAGTTCTTCAGATACCAGACTCGGCAGGATGATGCCGCGACCCAGGTGCCGGCGATTGGCGACAGCCCAGTTGTAATCATTGCGGGCGGAGCGCTCGACGAAGTCCCGCAGGATGACCGACCATGGCACCTTCGGGTTCACGATCTGGTTGACCAGACGCTGCAGGTCGCCCGGCATCTTGCCCTGGCTCCGGGCCGCCGCGGCTGCTTGGGTGATGGCGACCTTCCAGTCGGCCTCCTGCTCCTTGCTTCCGGCATCGCCATCCGGGGCGTCTTCCACACCACCGCAGCCACCCGGGTCTTTCGCAGTCTCAGCCGACCCACCTTGACCTTCGGTACCGTCCGGGTCGCCCGGCTCAGACTGCTCATCGGAGTCCTCAGCCGGCTCGTCACCGGGCTTCCCGGCTCCGGGCTGCTGGTTTTCCGCCGCTTTCTCGGCCAACATGGAGTAAATGGCCTCCGCTGACTTCCCGGCCTCCCCGGCGTCCGGGAACAGGGCGTCCTTCGGGGCCACCAGGTTGGACGCCCGGAGCAGTTCGTTGATGGTCTTGTCCGCGGCGACGTTCCACCGCTCGGCATCGCGGCCACCCCGGCGCCAGCAATGGCCATTGGCGACGTGCATCACCTCGTGCGCCAGGACGAACTTCAACTCCGCATCCGACAGCTTGGCGATGAAGTCCGGGCTCCAGCGGATTTGCTTGCCATCCGTACACGCGGTGTCGATGTCCGGGTCGATGACGGTCTCAAGCCGGGTGGCGAGCGTTCCGAAGAACGGTTGGTCGAGGAGAAGGAGTACGCGGGCCTTGGTCAGCCGGGTCAGCGCCGTTGCGGTCTTGGGGGTGGTGGTCGCGGTCATGGTCGGGCCTTTCGTAAAACTGATGCCGGAGTATACCAGAGTAATACTCCGGGTCAAGACCGAAGGGGAAAGAATCCGAGAATTCTTTCCCCTTCCGTAACTCCTGGTCAAATCAGGACGTTCTGGTGGGTGGTTGCCCACTTCACGAACTCGGCGCAGTTGGAAGCGGCGGGGCAGGTCCGGAGTGCATCGCGGACGCCCAGCACGCTGAACTCCTCGGGGAGCCGGGTCAGGTAGCGGAACATCTTGCCGGCAGTTTCCTTGGTGATCCGGTTGGCGAGGGCGGTGCTGATGGCGTACAAGGCGGCGGGATTGGTCGGCACCTGGGCCTTTTCCGGAGCCGCCAGGATGTCGTCGATGGCGGGCAGTGACTGCCACACCCGAAGGAAACCGACGAACTCCGCAGCAAAGCCCTGCCCGGCTGCACCGCTCAGCGTCTCGAGGTCGCTTAGCCCGGCGGAGTACAGCCGACCCAGGTTGGTGACGGTGCGAGGGCTGGGGCGATTGACGATGTCGTTGGTGACCACACCCGGATCGGTCAGGAGGCCCGGGCGGAAGCGCACGAAGGCAACCAGCTCCGGCGGGACGTCGTTGTCCAGCGCCCAACCGCACCAGTCGTCGACGTTCGGGCTCAGCTCGACGATGGTGGCGAAGCGGCTCTTCACGGGCTCGAGGATGCCGGTTACTCCGGCTCGGTCCTCGCGGCGGTTGGTGGCGGCGATGAAGACGACGTGGTCGCTGATCTTGTGCCCGTTGATCTGCCGGGCCAGGATCAACTGCATGGCAGCCGCCTGGACCACGGCGGGGGCTTGGCCGAGGTCGTCGAGGAACGCCACGGTCAGTGTCTTGGCGGTCATCAGGGCGTTGAGATCACCGAAGGGGAGGAAATCGGCCTTCCCATCCACCACGCACGGGAGGCCCTTGAAGTCGGTGGGGTCGCACACCACGGGGTGCATCAATACTACCTTGGCTCCAGCGGCTTCGGCGGCGGCGGTCACGATATCCGATTTGCCGCAGCCCGGAGCGCCCTTGATGAGCACCGGTAGTTTGGCCTTGATGGTGGCGGCGAGCGTTTTAGTCAGTTCAGCGGGACGCATGGTATTCCTTCCGTTCAATCACCGAGCGGTAACTGGGCTCATCAGCGGGCGCCATACGCCCGGACCGGCCGATGCCGGTTTCGCCCTAATCGTTCAGAACTGTAAGGGAGTACTTGCCGTCAGAGCGGCCGTACATCACGGAGCCGATCGCGGCCAAGGTGGTGCGATAGTAGAGGGAGCGGAGCAGCGTGGTGGGCTCACCGTCTCTTACTACCTCGATAGTCAGGGGCCAGACTCCGGGGGCGAAGCCAATTTCTGATGCCTCTACGATTCCTTCGTTTCCGTTCCATTGAATGTTGGTCATGGTCGTCATACTGGGCCTTTCGTAAAACTCGAATCAATCAATCACTACGGGAATATTATCGGCAGTATTACTCTGAGTCAAGCCCTAAATCCTTGTTTTGTACAGATTTCTTTTCCTTGGGTCCGGGCTCCCGGTCGTAACTCCTGTAGACGCCAGGCATTACCCGATGGCAAGATAGTATCGTCGAAATGATGGATTTCTGTGATCCGACCCAATTTCTTTTGAAAAGGAGCCCGTATGAAACCTCGATTCCTGATCCAGACCCTGAGCATTGTACTGCTGGTGGCCTTCACCCCCTTATTGGCGGGCTGCTCCAGTTCAAAACCGGTGGTGGTCCAGACCAACGCGCTGGCCGAGGTGGCCCTCGATCATTACCGCAACAACATGGCCACCATCACGGGCAAGTACATCGACACTGAGCATGACCAGGGCATTGCCGCCGCGGACGCCGCCCATGAGGCCGCTTGGAAGTCTCACGTCAAGCCGGACGGGACCATCGACGCCGGCATCGCTCAGGCGCTGACCATCCAACGCCTGAAGAATTACCAGGTGGTGGAGAAGACCAAGGCCGATGCCGTCTCCAAGGTTGCGGCCGCATCCCAGGACGGCGCCAATGCCGCCAGGTACCTCGGAGCCCTGAGTGATTACTGGCAGCAGCAGGCTACCAGCGACGCCACCACCAAACAGATCACCGATACCTTGGTCGCCAGCCTTGACACCTTGATCGCCAAATTCACCAACACCAAGGTGGTCACCCCCGTCGCCCCGACCACCAAGCCGTAGTCAAGCCGTAGTACAATCGCTTACAAGCAGTATCAGAAACAACACAACACCAACCGTAAGGAGAAGACCATGACCCTCGCACAAGCAAAAGCAGCAGCCATCGCCGGAGGCATTCCGGAGGACCAGATCACCAGTTCCGACCTCGTCGCCTTCGGCTTCGACTGGCAGGGGGCGCTCTCGGACTACACCGCTCCCGCCGCTCAGCAGACGGACGATGAGGTCACGCAGCAGTGCGCCCTGCTGGCCGCGGCGGCCAAGGAAGGCTCGCTGCCGCCCTGGATGACCGGAGCGCTCACCACCGTCATCGGTGCGGCACTAGGTTTGCTCTGATTGCTCCCCATGCTTTCCCTTCTTGGCCCGGGTGTACCGGGTCAGCCCCGCGGACTAGACGCCGCGGGGTTTTTCATGCTCCGGCCGACCCGGGCTTGAGGAAAATCTAGTTCTTGAGCATTTTCCTGATCGGTCGTAACTCCTGATGTTTCCTGCGGTTACGGGACCAAGGAAAAGAAATCTTTGCAAAATGAGGATTCAGGGCTTGACTCAGAGTAATACTGCCGATAATATACCCGTAGTGATTGATTGATTCGAGTTTTACGAAAGGCCCAGCATATGATTACCGCCGAACAAGCACGAGCAAAAAACGCCGCCGAGTCCACTCTGTACTATTCCCGCCGCACCGCGTTTTTTGCGGCGAATGGGACTGTCACCGTCACCGTCAATATCGGCCACGCCGCGGAGCGGGAATACGTGGCGACCGCGGCGGCCATGGGCGTGGGCATCGTCGGGCTTGGCCGCGGGTACAGTGAGCAGGAGGCCGTCACCAATTGTCTCACGTCCTGTGCGAAGACAGCGGGACATGATGTGCGGCACATCGGCGACCCAAAGCACGTCAATGTCTGGGGACGCCAGTACACCCAGGCTGAATGGGCGGCCATCGCTACGGAAATGGCGGCGGAGCACGTCGGTCAAGTGTACCCCGGTGGCCAGGACAAATTTCTGTAAGGCCGAAACGCCCACCCGGGCGTCCACCCGTATGGCGGGTGCTGATGAGGCCAGTAAGCCGGACCGAAGCGAACGAAAGGAATACCATGACCGCCCCCACCACGACCAAAACGACCAAGACTACCCGCAAGGCCGCCCTGTCTGAAAAGGCCATGCTCGCGGACCTCCACATCGGTTTCTGGGAAGGCCGCTACAAGGACAAGTCAACCACCGCCGAAGTGATCAAGCAGAAGGACGCAGACTCCGACGCCGGCGCTTGGTGGACCCGGATTATCCCGGCCAGTGCCACCAGCCGGATGGCTTCGGCCGTGACCAAGGGCCGCAAACTCCACTGGGACTACACCATGCCCTGGAACGATGCCGGCCAGCGGGTCCTCCCAGCCGCCAATTTCTTGGAGTACACCGCCGCCCTCCGCGAAGTGAAGGCCGAGTTTGAAGCGGCCGCCGATGAGTTCATGGCCGCCTACCCCACCATCATCACCAACGCCGCCAACCGCCTGGGTGGGCTCAACGACATCGAGTTCCCCACCGCCAAGGCCGTGCGCCGCAAATACTACTGGCAGACGGTCATCGCCCCGTTCCCGGATGCCGCGGACTTCCGGGTCGACGTCGGCGACGCCCAGGTCGAAGAAATCCGGGCGGACATCGAGCAGCAGACGAAAGACACCCTGGCGCATTCCATGGGTGACCTGTGGTCCCGGCTCCACAAGGCCATGTCGGCACTGGTGGAGGGGCTGAGCGCCGATGGCACCCTGACCAGCAATCGCGTCCAGAAGGTGAAGGATATTTGCGATCTGCTCCCGAAGATGAACATCACCGGCGACGCCGACCTCGAGGCCATGCGGTCCGAGATCGTCACCAAACTCGCGGACCTCCAGCCGGAGGACCTGCGGAAGGACCGGAAGGCCCGGGCGACCAGCCACCAGACGGCCGCGGACATCCTGAAGAAAATGGGCGCTTTCATGCCGGCCCCGCAGGAGTAGGAATCGAGTCCGGGGCTCCGCTGACCGGAGCCCCCTTTTACCTTTCGCAGGAGACCACCATGACCATGACCATGACCACGACCCAAGCGGCGCAAATTGAGTGGGACGGCAAGCAGGCTGCCATCGAGGCCTCGCAACTCGGCTGGGCTCCGGGCGAATGGCCCGCGGACATCATCCTGACGGTGGATGGGCGGACCTTCCGCTTCCAGAAATACCAGCCGCTGAGCCGGCTGGGGCTGACGTACAAGCAACAGACGAAGATCGTGCGCAAGGCCTTTCAGGGCTGAACACCACCACCTTTCAATCACCCCGGGCTCCAGCGGGGCCCGGGAACGCAGCTCCGCCATACGGGGCTGCGTTTTTCGTTGCTGCCCCCTCCATGACCCCGTCCGGAGCCGAAAAGCATCGCAAATCGCTGCTCCCGGCCGATCCCGGGCGCTTCCGGAGCATCCTCCGGGGGCTACAGCCGCCAAAACCTCGTAGAACCGCGCTGAGAGCGCCGGAGACGGGCAGATGGGTATCCGGACGGGGTCACGGAGGGGTCGGAGCCCGATCGCCCGGCAAATCGCGGTTTCCGGCCGTTTCAGAGGATGGAGATGCCCGACCATCTAATAGGAGGGGGTGGTCTGGCGTGCCTTTCTTCCCGGTAAACTGTCTGGCGTATGGAGGCATCACAAGGTCTCAACGAAGCGGTAGAGTACGACGAACGCCACTACTCCGAGGAATACCCAGATCAACCACTTGATCACCATGTGGATCGGGGCGAGGTTGACGAAATAGCCGGCCACACCGACGGCGCACAGGATGAGGAATGTCAGTGCCACTTGCTTCATAGACATGCCGCTGCCAAAGTCGGCGAGCAGAGAAAATAGGGATGTAGCGAACATGAGGACCACCTTTCAAAAAGACCCCCGCTGCTATTGTTTGAAGATAGCCAGCGGGGTCATTGAAATCACAAACTTGCCGCTTACTTCTCGGACGCGGGGGACGGGGTGACCGGGGGCTTGCCGCTGGGGGATGAGTCGATCCCCTTTGCTCCGGTATTCGGGTCGGCCGTACCCTTGCGGGGGTCAGTGCCCGCTGGGGTCTTCGGGTTCTTCTCCACCGGCTTCGGATCGCCTTTGGGGTGGCTGTCCTGGTGTGCCTGGGTGGTCTTCGTAGTCGGCGTCGGGGTGTTTTGCTTGTTCATTACAATCTCCTGTTAGGGGCGTGCGTCTGGTCTATTCTTACACGTCAGATTGATTGTGGCCTGTGGCTTACTTGGGCTCAACCGGAGCCGGTTTTGTGGACGCATCCGCCAGGCCGGTGTAGGGCTGGGTCGGAACCGGGGACACCGTCGAACTCGTACCTTTCGGCAGGATCTCACCAATCGCCAGACCCAATTGCTGGGCCTTCGGGTTGTTGCAATGGAGGACCACCTGTTCAGTGATCGTCTCCACGCCCGGGCCGAGGTCAACGTCAGCCTTGAGATCGTAGATGACGTCTCCTGCGACATTACCGGCGTCCAGGATGATGGTGTTGTCGTCCACCTGTTCGACCTTCGCCCCGAAAGTGGCACCATCCTCCGGGGTAGCGATCACCGGACCGTCCAAACGGGAGCCGGCAGGATAGGGGTTGACAGTAATCTTCACGCGCTCCGCTGTGGTCAGGGTCACTTCAAACATGGTAGTCTTTCCTGCCTTCGCCATTACAGCGACTGCATAGTTAAAATGGGCCTTGGTTCCCCCACCCCCACAATGCCTACAGCATTGATGCAGGGCTGCGAGAAGGTGCTTCGCTGTTTGCACCAGTTCTTTAATGTGGCGGTTCAAGTCCATACCCTATCATATGCGA
>Ga0265326_10000410_pt1 | contig 17162 bp, 30 predicted proteins | sample 41424metaG_FD_192439 | JGI IMG/M metagenome (GOLD analysis project Ga0265326, IMG submission 192439) | Rhizosphere microbial communities from Carex aquatilis grown in University of Washington, Seatle, WA, United States - 4-14-24 metaG | ecosystem: Host-associated > Plants > Roots > Rhizosphere... | reverse complement strand
TGCGAACGAATGCCAATCATAGCCACAGCGCAGGCAGATGTTTTTTGAGTAGCTCATTCCGCCCCCTCTTCCTTTGCCGGGAAAATCTTGTAATGCGATTTGTTCCCGTGGTTTGTCACCTTGATACGGTCAGGCACGACGTTGACGAGTTCGGCCAGCGCCCGCCCCACGGCGGCAACGCTGGAAAACATCCCTTCGTAAATCTTCCCTTCCGTGTCCGCTTCCAGCATGGCGTTTTGAAACTCCGTCGCACTGCCTTCCCAAAAGCCCTGTGGCGCGTCGCTGGGTGACTTGGGATTGACCGCTTTGCCGGGCAGGTTGAAAAGGTCAATCAGGTCTAGCAATTTGATTTCCGGCTGGAATCCGCGCAGTTTTTCCACAATGGCCGGATGGCTGAAAAGCATCACACGCGAGCGGGGATTTAAAACCGCCCGCTTCGGTGCCTTGTAGTTCAGCAGGAAGTGCGCAAAGGCGGGTAACTCCGCTTCCAGATCGGCGGCCCATTTATCGTTTTCCTCGTTGCTGGATGGCAGCCATTCCGCCCGGCGGGCGAGCAGATGCACGATTTTATCTGACATGCCCTCGCTGAGCGTGGGCAGGATTTGTAGGGCCGCTTCGTCGAAGTTGCAAAGCATCACCAGAAACCGGAACGGGCAAAGCTGGATGGCATCTGCGAACATGCCACGCATACGCTGTTCTTTTTCCCAAATCAGGCCCTTGAGGTTTTCGCCACGCTCCCGGCGGATGGCGATTGACGGAGGCGAGCCTTTGTCATCCATCACCAGCAGCGGCGCCACAAATAAATCCTTGTTGAATTTCGGCTCAAGCAGGTAGCTGGTGGGGTCGCCCTTGCGCCCGCCAAGCAGCGGTTGCAGCACAAGGTTCACCAGTGCCGATTTGCCGCACTCTTTCACGCCGACGATGCTGAGAGCCGGAGTAAAACGAAAGATGGCCTTGCCGGTCTTTACGCGCTCCAGCAGGGTCTTATAAACGGAGCTAAGGAGCGTGTAGAAAACCGCCACTTGATGCTTGGACAGGCCCGGCTTTGCCGCCGGGTCAAACAGCATGGACTCAATCAACTCGCGGATTTTTTTGCACTCGCCTTTCTTCGGCTCGACAATCCGGGTCGGTTCCGTGACTAGAATCCGGTCGGTGCCGATGTTGTGAACTCCGGCGGCATAGCCCGCCAGCGGCCCGGCGTACGATACCTTGCGCCGCTGTTGCAGCCACATCAGCGCCCGCTCTGCCGGGGTCTGACCAAGATGATTGCCGGAGGTCTTGGCGGACTTGCTAAAGCCGTACGCGCTGACGTAGAAAGCCGCTTGGCTATCCTTCATCCCGGAGAAGCCGCCAGAGGCATCCGGCCCCCACCAACGCCCGCCAGCGTCATAATAGAGCTGCACGTTGCATATCATTTTCTGTTCAAGTTCGGAGAGGCAAAAAAGCCCCTCTTTGCTAATGCGGGATGGTTCTGCGGTTGTGGTTGATGATTCTTCGGCTTCGTCTACTTCGTTATCGTCGGACATATTATTTTAGGGGCAGGGAGAGTTGCGAGGGTGGGGGGAGGGTGGCGACGTTGCGCCGTTGTGTGCGGTGTAGTTTGGCGGCCTTCATGGCTCGCGTGCGTTCGCGGTTATTCCAGTTTTTGACGGCAAGACGCGTGTGTTTGTCTATCTGCGCTTCCGTCCAGTAGGGCCGCCCGGCGATGCGTGAAGGCATGGGCAAAATCTTGTCATGCTTCCAGCGGTCAACGGTGCGCAGATCAACGCCAAACATGCAGGCGATGTCTTTACGGTAGAGAGCTTGCATGGTCGTTAAAGGCCGCGAGCGCGGCGAGGTGGCGAAACGTTTCCTTGAGTGGCGGAGGGGTCAGGGTGTGGCCTGTGAGCTGTTCAAAGTGGAACGCGCCACATTTGATGCACCGATGTTTTAAAGCCTTGCCGGTGCGGCATTCCACTTGGTCTAGCGGCTTCATGGAGATTTTGCACTTGGGGCAGTTCATTTGCCCTCCTTTGCCGGGAAAACTTCAACCTTCGCAACCTTCGTAAGGTCTAGCTGCAAATCGTAAAACAGCCTATAAAACGAATCTGGATACAATGGTTTATAGGCGTGATAATCGGGATAGCTGCGCCCATGAAACCAGATTAAAACGATGATGTTCATAGCGCCGCCCCCTTGTCGGTCAGGACTACGCGAGTGGCAATCTGAAAACAACCAACTTCCCGCCGTTCGCGTATTTCGAGAAATCCACGGGCAACCAAGGCCGCTACGGTTTGCGTGGTGGCATATTCCAAGCCTTTTGACCAAACAGGCCCGGCCCAAAATCCGCCAGTGTGCCGGGTCAAAAAACCGTCATTGTTTTTGGCCAATTCCAGAGCGGCAACCATGGTTGGAGAAAGTTTCTTTTTCATAGCTCGTGACAGGTGACAGTCAGTTGGATGTCAAACACGTTGCAGCCAATCGGTTCAACGTCGTCTAGGAAGAAGTTGCCATCCTCCTTGCCCGCTGTGACCGTGCCGGCAACAGCGGTATCAATCAGCACAGTGACCCGCGCATGGCGTGGCCAGCGTTGCAATTCCTCAATCAGTTCGGCAACGGTGGTCATTTGCCACCTCGCTTGCTGTAAAAGCTAGGCGTGCCGCATTTGGTGCAGGTCTGCTGTGCGATGAAGTTATCATGCCCGCATTCTGTGCATCTCCAGCAGGCATATAAAAAGGCGAAGAGCTTTTTCATTCCGCACCCCCTTTGAGCTTGGCGAACAATTCCTGTGCGCGGATGGCAGAGACTTTGCCGCGCAAGCTGGTGACGTGCTTGACGAAGGTCAGCGAGGTGTTGTGGCACACTGGGCAGCGTTCCGCGTCGCCCTCTTCATCCAGCGCCGGGGCGGGAACGTTGTGCATTACGTCATTGCAAAAGGAGCAATACCAGTGGCCTTTCATACGGACGCCCCTTTCTTTTGCCGAATGTCGCTCGTGTGAGGTTTTTTGGAGCAAGCCAATTTTGAATAAGCATCACTCGACACGCATTTTAAGCGCCATTCCACGCCGTTATGAGCACGCACCAAAGTTTCTCCAGAGTCACACTGGAACATGCTTTTTGCCTGTGCTGTCAGTCTGATTGCGCCGTTGCCGCACAAATGGATTGTAAGATTTTCCTTGCCAAGCGGGTAAACGCCGAAGCCATTACAGTGAACGGTTTTCATTGTAGTGCCCTCCCTGATTTGATGCCTCTCTTGATGGCATCAGCGATTTTTGCCCGGCGGCTTTTACCGCAGCGGCTATCGCGGATAAAATTCTGGATCTGTGTGGCGCATTGTTGGAAACGGCCATTTACATACGAGTAAGAGCTATCGCCCTTGCTTTTGGTTTTAACGGCGCCCCAGTAGCCAAGCCACCAAGACAAATTATCTAAAAGATTTTCCATAGGTCAGAGGGAGACGTTTTTCCAGAGGTAAATAATGCTGAGGATGAAGGCTTCAAGAACCACAGCCACGATTACCATTGACGCGAAGAAAGGCGAAATGTCCTTAACGTCAGGAGGGCCAAACGAAGCGCAGCAAAACACAAACAGCACGATAAAAAAAGTGAGTAGAATCATAGGTCAGAGGGCTTTTTCTTTGGCGGCATCAAGGAAGATGCGCAGGATTTGGTTTGCGGAGGTTATTTTGAGCTGGCGGGTGATCGGGCATTTGGTGCGCTTCGCTGCGGTCAGATCGTTGGATGCTTTGCGCAGTAGGCGGAAAATGGTTTTCTCGTTGATCATTTGTAGCCTGCCTTTCTTGCGAAGTTTGCCTTTTCGGCTGTGAGGGTGTTTTTTTCGTAGTCGTGGCGGATGAATTTCCAGCCGGAATTCCCCAGCAGATTTTGCAGTTGGTGAAGCGTGTGAGTTTTGCCGCACTCCATTGGCCCGGTGACTTTGATTTTGATTTTCATAGGTCAGGCACCAACGGAGGTTTCAGAGAAGAGGTGAGCGTAGCGTTTACCTGCAAGCTTTCGGAGTTCTGGCAGGTTGCGGAGCGCACGGCGGACAAGATGCGACGTATTCACTCCGGGGTTTCTGTCTATCCACCGTTCAATAACCGGTGCTAGTTCGTTTGTGCGGCAGCCAACAATGCTGGCTGATTTAGGTTTCGGTAAGGAAGTGTGTTTCATGCGTCAGCAGTGTTAACATCTTAACATGTAGACGCAACACTAAAGCATTTTACCACTTGAATTTTGTTAACAATGCTGTAGTGTTGCCTTGTAACTACAACAGACAACGAAAGGGAAAAACATGAAACCAAATGGCGTTATCGGATTCCGTCCAAGAATTTCAGACAAGGAAATAGCTGATTTCTTCGCAAAACAAGTGGAAATGCTCGGTGTGAGCGATAGTGATCTAGCCCGCCGCGCCTTTGCGCTGGGGCTGTCTCAAGCCTGCAAGGAAATCGCCAAAGAGAAAGCGGACGAGGCCCGAACTCTTTTAAAGAGAATGGAGCGAGCGAAGGGATTTGAACCCTCGACGTTCACCTTGGCAAGGTGCATTTCACCTCAAGTAGTTGTCAGTGTTGCCGATAACACATTACATGTGGGAATTATGCAGCCGGGCGGGAACGTGCCTAATATTGGAAACAACCAAAAACCTTCCGATTTGCCAGCGGTTAGGGCTGGCGAACTTCGGCGTCTCCATCACTTTGCAGGCCGCAATTAATGAACTGATTGCCGCCAAAAATTCAGCAAACCGCCGGGAACGTTACACTAAATCACTCCGCGCCTACCTTGAACAGTTCGCCAAAGGCCGCGAACAAACCCCGCTTTCGGATTTCTCTACCGCCCACGTCGAAACGTGGATGCACCAATTTGACTCGGCGTGGACTCGCCAGACGTGGTTAAACCGATTGTCCACGCTGTTTTCTTTCGCCGTGCGCCGTGGACACATTACCGCCAATCCATGTGACCGAATTGAACGGGTTACTGCTGACGCCTGCCCGCCAAAAATATTGACCCCCGCGCAGGTTGAAACGCTGCTTTCCGTCGTTCCGAATGTCTGCCGACCCTATTTGATTCTCGGTTTGTTCGCTGGTATCCGGCCTGAGGAAATCATGCGTATGGATTGGTCAAACGTCTGCCTTGAAACCAAAACGGCACGGGTCGAAGGCAAAACGCGCCGCCGCCGCATTGTTCCGCTTGAACCGCGTGCCGTCGCTTTGCTCACTGCCTGCCCGTTAAAGACAGGCAGTATTGCGCCGTCACTGTCTACCGTCCGGCGGTTCAAAGAGAGCGCCCGCGCAGTCCTAGGCATGGCGCGCTGGCCTCAAGACTTGCTCCGCCACACATTCGCCAGCTACGCGCTCGCCCTGCATGGCGATGCCGGTAAAGTTTCAACCGCCATGGGCAATTCTTCCGCCGTGATGCTCCGCCACTATCACGAGCCGGTCACAAAAGCCGACTGTGAAAAATTTTGGGGTGTTTGTCATACAATGTCGGACAATGGCAGCCTTGTAGCGCCACTGGCCAGCGTCAAACTGGATGGAAATGGAAAAATTGACTGCGCGCATGAGCCTGCGAGTGCCACCTGACTTGAAGCGAGACTTTGAAGCATTGGCAACGAAGAAACAACGCACGGCCAATTTTCTTGCAAATCAGGTTTTGGCGGCTTTTGTTAAGAAAAGCCAAAAAAAACCGCGCTAGGATTGGATTACAGACGTTTTTACGAGGTGGGGCTTGTGGCTACATGGGGGTAAAACGCGCTTGGTGACTTCCCCCTGGTTCGTCACAGCCGGCCCGTCACACTCTGCCAATCCAGCGCCGGAACGCATCCGGGGCGGCCAGCCATCGGCCCTTGGGTTCAAACGGGGGGTTATCCTTCGCGGTAAGCACGCAACCCCACTTGGCGAGGTGGTTTGCTACAACCGGGTTGCCCGTGCGCGTAACGAGGCACACAGCGCCAGCAGCGGCCATTGTGGCGCATTGGGTGACAAGCTCCCGGTATTCGGTCAGATCGTCGAGCCATTCAATAAAAACCGCCTCCGGCTTGAGGCAGGAGGCGGCTTTGAGGGTTTCGTCGTCTATCGCGCCCCGTGCCCAGCCCAGAGCGGCGGCAGCGGTTACAGCGTAGACTTTCACTTTCGCATGGTCGCGTTCGCAAACACCATGGCAGCGGTCAACGGGGCGGCAGCCTGTTCCGGGTCAGGTGTGACAACCGGGGGTTGCGATCCGGGAGCCGGTGACGGGACCGGGGTGACAAGGCCAGGGTCCGCCACGGTCGCCGGTTCACTCTGCGCCTGGTCAGTCACAGTCGGGACGATTGCCGGGGCCGGGGCCGGGGCCAGAGCTGTGACCGTGCCGGCAAGCGGTGCGGTCGGGAGGTCACTATTTGGCACCAAACTGGCGTAGGTGGCGTTTTTCAAACGGTCGCGTAGCGCCTGCCAATCTTCCGGCGTCGGCTCGGGGGTGGAAAACAGGGTTTGAAACTCGGCAATAAGGCCGGGGGTTTCTTTAATGGCCAGTTGCAGCAGGCCGATTACAAGGTCAATGGTTGCGGGGTTCATGGCTATTTGATTTTTGCACCGAATTGCGTGATGAGGTTTTCGAGGTCAGCCAAGTCTTGATCGGCGTCGGCAAAGGCTTGGTTGATTTTCACCGCTGCCACGGAATTTGTCCCGCTGGCGGCGTAAACTTTCCCGATGTCACAGGCTGCAATCATGGACGCCTGATATTTTTCGTAGGCGGCTTTGACTTGTGCCTCAACTTTCGGGCCGGGGTGGTTTGTGCCCACGTAGACGTTCCATCCCTGCATGGTGGTTTCCACGCTGACAATCGTTGTGCCTGCGGTGCGGTAGGCAATTTGTTTTGGCGTAGCGGCACAGCCAGCGCCAAAGAGAAGCCCGGCGACGAGAAACAACGCCAGAATATTGCCGCCGCCGGGTGTTTTGGTGGTGGGGCTGTCCGAAGCATGGATAACGTGACCCCAAAGCCATGTGATGCCGAGGGCGAGCGCGGCAATGACATCCGGGCCGGTTATCAGACTGGACAGGAAAGCTGCGAGGCTTTGCGTTGCCGGTGCCTTGGCAGCGGTGTAGGCGAGCAAGCCGCCGGAGATGGCATTGACCAGCCAGCGGGCGAGGGATTGAAATTGTGAGGCATTCATTTGGTGACGAGGTTAGGGGTTGGTGTGATGTGTTGCTTGATGGCGGAAACTTCCACCTTCAAATTTATTACCTCCGAGATTAACCACCCCTGCGAGGCCAACCAAGCGACGAGGAAGGACGAAATGATGAAGGGAGGGATTTTCATTTGCGCTTGGCGAGGATGCCTTTGAGGTAAGAGCCGCCGCCGAGATAAAAGAACGCCACGCCGACAACCACGACTAGAATCCAAGGGCTTTTAAACAGATTGGCGAAAGCTTTTCCAATCTGAGAATTAAGCGCCTCAGCGGGAGCGGCCAACGGGTCGGTGACAACCTGTTGAGCAAATATTGCAGCGGTGGAATCAGTGAGGGGGTTCCCATATTTTTCTTGAGCAATGGCAGCGGTGACAGTGGGGCGGTCGCCCGTCTGCGCGGCAACGTAAATGCGGTCTGCCGCTGCCGTGCCGTACGAGGCGGCCAAAGATTGGTAAATGTCCCCGCCGGGGGCATATCGTTGAATCAGGGCGTTATCCATAGTTTAAGGGGCGATTTGAACGAAGGGGTTTGTCTTCGTCACAGTGACCGCGTAAAGCCAGTTGTTTGAGGAGGCAAAAATCACTTGTCCGGGAATTGGCGTGAAATTCGCGGCTACATAATTTGTCGCCATGCTCATGCCGTTGGTGAAGATGCCACTGGCAGACCGGACGTAGCCATTTGCAGAAATACCAAGCGGCCCGCCGCCTTGGTCATTAAAGGAGGCTACATCGTGGCCAGCACTGCCGCCGATTGTCGTCTGGCCACTTCCACCATTGATGGACAAAACCTTTGATATAACCCCCCCGTTGACGGCTGAATAACTGGAGGCGGTCACAGCGCCGTTGGTGTGCGCAACGCCGTTAATGACAGAACCCACACCGCCCAATTTTCCGTCAAAGTTGTTCGTATCGCTGGTCGGGACAAATTGCCAGTTTTGCCAACTTGCATTTGCCCCATTGCGAAAGGCAAACCCCTGACCATTGTAGGGCGTCATTTGTTGATAATAAGTGCCATCGTTCATGTGCAACGTAAACAAGGTGCCATCGTAAAAAAAACCTTTGCCGGGTGAACACCGATGCAAGTTTAAGCCAAAGGGATAGGTGCTTGGGATGTCGGTAACGTTCGGGGCGAACACTGCGCTTGCGGCGTTGAAGTTGGTAGATGACATGATCGGGAATTGCCACGCATTCCATGTGTCACGCCAGCCGGTTCTGAAAACAATGTCCTGCGAGCTGTATCCGCTGATACGCTGAAAGCCAATATCCGCGCTGGCGTCCCGCTCGGTCATAGCCATGCCGTTGACGAACCAATTTTGAGTTGGAGAAATACGGGAAATCGTAAAGCCTTTGGCGTAGTTCGTCGGTGTTGTGGAAATGTCAGGACTTGAATAAGTGCCGTCGTTTCGACGCTCCACAACAATGGCGATGGACGGCGGATACACGGCCCGGACGTGCAAATCGTTAATCATCAAATTGCCGTATTCAATCGGATGCACTTGGTCAGTCTTCCAAACCATTGCCGAGTTGGTTGTGTCGCGCATGTAGGTAAACACGTCCAGAAAGGCACAGCTATATTTTCGCGCTGCCGCCCTGACAACATTGTCCATTTGCAAATTCCAAAGCATGTTGCGCGTCGGCGTGCCTTGGTCATTAATGGAGTTCGGAGTTTCCAGCACGATGGAAGTTTTCGACACGGGCAGGGAGGCCCGCAACGTGCTAAGGCCGGAGTTCAAGGCGTTGGAAAAACCAACGATGTCGGGATAATCATTGATGCCATAGCGAACAAAAATAAGCGTAGGGTTGCGGCTAATCGTGGTCGTCAGGCTGCTGCTGTAATTCGCGGCCCATTGAACAGTCGAAACGCCAGACATGCCGGAATTGAAAACCGTCAATTTGGGATAACCGACCGAGCGGGAAAACAATTGGTCTAGCTGATAACCAGTTAACGCGAATCCGCCGCCCGCCGTGGTGGAGTCGCCAACAAAATCCACAGCCACATTGGCATTGGCCACGAGATTGGAAAACCACGCGCCCAAGTATTCACGCCCGTAAATCTGCGCGTCTGCCGCGCCGCCGTTGCCGGTTTGATTCAGGATCGTTTTGGTCGGCTCGTAATTGGTGGACTGCTGAAACAGGTTGCCGGGGGGCGTTGTGCTCCAAATATATTTTGTCCCGTTGAACTTGCCATACATCACCAGATCACTGGCGGCCATGTTTGCCGATGGCATGCTCGAAAGATTCAAGGTGCTCTGTGACTGTGCCAGGCACGCGAAGGCCAGGACAGACACGGTGATGAGGAAACGCTTAATTATTTGTTGGTTCAGTTGCATTGTCGTCTGTTGGGATTTGATTGTTGTCATCCACCGGGACTTCCGGCGGTACGAAGTTGGCACCCCCTGAAACCCACAGCAGAGCGGTAGCCTGACAATTTATTTGCGGACTCACGAGTAGAAAATCTCGCCGATGATTATTCGGGAGATGGTGGCAACCGACGTGTTTTTAACGATGATTTGCCCGCTCGTTTCCAGCGTCCAAGGCGGGGAACCAGCAGCCAGAACCGCCAGACAATTCCCAGCGGCGTCCTGCACTTCGCAGGCATTCGCCCCGGCGTCCATGTTCTGCACGGTGATTTGCTTGCGCAGTTGCAGGCCGTCAAAACCGGAAAATGATTTCTGGATTCCAGCGTTTAGAACCGCTGGCCCTTTAAGGTCGGTTCCCTTGGTGTAGGTTGGAGCAACCTTGAAAGTGTTGGTGGGAATGAACGAGATGCCATTCGCGCCACAGCCGAAAATGACGACGATGGGCGTTGCCGTCTCATTAAAAAACGTCATCCCCTTATAACCGCCAGTGACCGGGATGACCGCGCCGGCAATACAGTCAAAAACGCCCCGCGAATCAAACTGCATCTTAAACGGCGAGGTGGTTTGAACGCAGATGAACACTTCGCCCGGTATCATCACCACTGCGCTGCCGGGGTTGGCTATGCTGCCAATCGGAATGGTGACGCTGGATGTGCGGAGGGGGTTGGTATTCACGATTTTTTCTTGAAGAAGGCAAAGAAAGCGACGATGGAAGCCGCGATGATGCCGAGCGCATAGAGCGCGGTTTTCTGGATGCCGTCAGAGCCGCCGGTTGCCGAGTTGGCCGCTACAGCTTGGTCACGGGATAGCACGTCGGACAGAACCGAGTTGAGCGCGTTATTGTTCTGCGCGTTCGCGTCGCTGACAGTCTGCGCCACTTGGGTGGTCTGCCCAAGCGCCTGCTTGACGAGTTCGGCCACCACGTCGAAAGCCTGCGCGGTTATGGTGGGGTCTGCGGTCACGGTCAAATCCCCGCCAGCGGTGTTTTGCACGCCGCCATTGTTCTGCGGCGAGCTGTTACCGGCGATTGGCGAGGTGCTGCCGCTCGTGCTGTTGGTGGTCTGTTCGCTGGCCTGACTGCTTTTGGCTGACGAAAACGACGGGCCGGAGAAAAACGCCATGCCCCTGTGACAGGCCAGGGTGCGCGCCCGCGACTCTTCGCGCAGTTGATGCAGGGATGGTTGGTTTTCGTTCATTTGCGCTTGAGGATGAAGGCCACAGCCACCAGCGCCGCCGCTGCAATCAGCCACAGGCTAGTATTTGAGGACGCGCCGCCGATGTTGACGTTGCCGAACTGTGTCGGCCCTGTTGCGCTGGAGGCTGACGAGGACGACGAGCCGGAAATGCCTAGCTCGTAACCGCCGCCGCCGCCGCCGGGTGAAGATGTGCCGCCCATATTATTTCTTGGATGCGAAAAAGAAGATTAATGCCGCTACCACAATGGCCGCGCCGATGGCAATCATTCCGCCGGTGCTGATTCCGCCGTCAGTGCGGTTGCCGATGCCGCCAATGGATAGCCCACTGGAGGCCGAAGCCGAGGAAGACGCTTGGACGGGCATATTATTTGCGTTTCCGCAGTTGGAGGAACACGAGGACGACACCGAGCAAGGCCGCAATGCCGCCGAGAATCCACGGCATCATGGAGCCGGACTGTGCCGCCAGCTTTTGCGCGGTGGTCTGATTGGTCTGGCCCGCCGCATTGGGGTTGGGCGTGCTGGGGGTTGTCAGATTGGACACGACTTGAGGCAAGGCAGCGGTTGCGGCCTGACCGAGGCCGGAGGCAAACGAGCCGAATCCGCTCCAAAAGCTTGAGCCGGTATTGGCGACGGTTTGCCCGCCCGCGCCGCTGCTGGGGTCTGCCGTGGTGTAAAACGGCATGTTGGAATTGCCGCCGCCTTGCGCGGAGCCGTCAAACGCGGTCGAATCGCCGTACATCTGGCCGTAATCAAAATAATTGGTTGAATCCATGGAAAACCTTTCGGGAAATGCCCGCCGCCTGGTCAGTCACAGGCGGCGGGCGGTTGCTACGCGTCTGCCTTAAGCAGGCAGGATGTAAACGTCATACGCCTGCACGATTGCCCGAACAACTTTGTTCGTTGCGGCGACTTGGTTGAGGGTCATCGCCAATTCAATGGAGCCGTAATTGTCGAAGTTCAGCCAGTCGGTCACATCGTCGCTCGTGTCCAGGGCAATGTGGGTGACATTGGCCTTGTCATACGGGGCGGTGATGTTCGGAATGGGGAAATCCCATTCGTATTTCTGGTTCAACTGGTCGTTGCTGACCTTGGTCGTGTCGCGCTTCGGCACGTTGTCAGCCTTGAGCTTGTACTTGGTCAGGTAATCCGCCGCCTGACCGAACAGAGAAATCTGCTGCAATTTCCCCCGGACATTCCCCCAGTCCGTGATAGAGAAATCCGTCGCGGAATAGTTTTTGTTGATGGCCCAAAAGTTCACCATGGGCAGAACTGCCGGGCTGGCGGTGTCGGGTGCTCCATTGGCCAGCGTCTTCTGGTGCGGCCCCTTGGTGAAGTCGATGAACTCTTCGGCCCGGATCGTCGGGGCGGCAATGCCCGCGTTGTTCGGGACGTTCAAGGCAACCTGCACGTCCACGGTCTTGCCATTCGGCCAGAGCGTCGGCAGGGCGAAAAACCGCTGTGCGACATAGCTCGTGCGGAACGCTTCCGCAAAGTAGATGGTGAACAGGAACGTTGACACGCGCCGGGTGCTGTTGATCGGGATGGTGCCGGAAGGGGCGTAACCGTCGCTGGCCGTCGAGCCGGTCGTCACCACGTCGGGAATCGCGGTAATCAGATCGTTGCCGATGCCGTCCAACTGGATAACGGCAAAGTTCGGACTCCAAGCCTGCTGGATGGTGTCCAACTCAATGGCTTTTAGGCTGCGCTTGGTTTCGGTGTTAATCCGCACTTCCAGAGCGCCCAAGGCGTCGGAGAGCGTCGGACTGGTAAACCCCGCCGTCAGCGCCGTTTTACCAATCGTGACGATGTACGTCATGTGATGGTAGCTGGGACCCTTACGGAAGTTATGGGTGGCAGTTTGGCCGAGGCCGACGTTATCCACGCCGGACGAAGGTTGAAGAATTTTTTCCATGGTGACGGTGTTACGAGGTTGCGGTTGCTGGTGAATCAGACTTGGGGCAGGTAGCCAGCCACGCTGGCGGGAATGAACTTGCTGGCCAGTTTCAGAACCAGCTTGTAAACGATCAGCACGACGAGGACGGAGCCTGCGAGTTTGATATAGGGCATGACTTTTTGCATACGGTTGGTGGGAGGTTGCCCGGATGGGCGGTTGGTGCCATTGCTGGCGGTTAGCAGGCGGTTGCCTGTGGCCGTGTCCGGCGGGCGGGACGTTTAAGGCGTCCAATCTGCCCGGCTCGCATGGCCTGCGATGCGTCAAAGGTCGCAGGAGGCGGCAAAACCGGATAGAGACCCGTAGCGACATTTTTCCCGCCGCCCGGTTGGTTAGGGGGCTTCGCCCCAGAAAAGGGTGGATTTGGCTTATTTGCTCTGAAAACAGGAGGGGGGGAGGGGGGTCGCGCCGCCCGCTGTGGGAAATGTCCGCCCGAATATCACCCACCTACCCTAACTTACACCCACCTACTCTAAAATTTATGTTAGGGTAAGTGGGGGTAAGTGGGTGATATTCCGGGGGGGTGATACAGAAACCGACATGTGACCGGCCAGGGGGACAAAAAAATCTTTTGCACAAATTTTTTGCGCGTGTATCGTCGCAGTGTGTTCGAGAGGTAAGCGGCAACGAGGGATCGACCGCCCGCGCTCGACACCGACAGAAAACAGAAATAAAAAAGCCGTCCGGTAGCTCTTATTGCAGCCGGGCGGCTTTTTCGTGCCCCGTCCGGCCCCCTCCCCCCTCCTGTTTTCGGAGAGAAAGCCAAATCCCCGATTCCACGAGCGAAGCGAGCACAACACAGCTTCCGACGGAAAAGCCAGTTCCGACCGGACGCGCCGAAAAACCCGTTTCCGCTCCCCGCGCCTCCCCCCTCCTTTCCCCGTCCGTTTTCCCCGCCAAAACCGCCGATAAACACGACATCCGGGACAATGTGTCCTGCATCGTCTCTAATTGTGTTGGTTGCTTCCCGGTAATCTGATTGCCGATGAAGATTCTATTTGCCCCCGATGCCGCCGCTGGCCTGCCAGCGGATAACCAACCGCAACCCCCCGCCCCGGCCAGCCCGGCCCCGGCCCCCGCCGCCCCGGCTCCTCCCCCGGATGCGCAGATCGTGGCCACAGGAACCAAGTCCGAGCGCGAGCTTGAGCTTGAGGAAGAATTGCAGGTCATCAGAACCGAGCGGGATAACCAGTCCGGGAAAAACAAACGGCTGGAAACCGACATCAGCCATTTGCAGGATGAGCTGGCCACGCTGAAGGCCGCGCGCGGCGAGCCGTCCGCGAAGCCGAGCAAACCCGCCCCGGCGGCCCCGGACGCGCACTGGACAAAACATTTCGGACTTTGAGAAAGGCATCCATTGTGGCTACCCCTCAAAAATTACCTGGCCCGCCGCCGCTGCCTGCGAGCGGAGCGGCGTCGCAATCAAGCCCTGCTGGCAATCTGGCGGCAGGGAATGACGGAGCGGCAAATAATCTGCCTGCCGTTTCAAATCCTCCTCCCCGCCCCGCGCTGTTCGGCGGACACAAGGGAGGGAAAAAGACTCTATCGGGTTTTCCGGTGGATAGTGACGAGCACAAGAAATTTGTGCGCGATCGGGAGGCGGCTCAAAAGCGCGACGCTCGCAAAGCTGAACGCGACAGAAAGCTGGCGGAGTCTCCGCCTGTTCTGCCATCGGCTAACGTGCCGGCCCCGGCTTTGGCTCAGCCAGGCGCGTCACCATTGCCGCCCGCCGCTGGTACGGTTCCGCCGCCGGGTGTTGGTGTGGCTGCTATGCCGCTGCCTGTGGATTTGCCGCCGGTTGCTTGGGGTGCATCGGACATTCAACCGCTGGTTGCGGAACTCGTCGCGCTGACAGAAGAGCTGTGCAATGGGTCGGTGGTAAAAAAAGCCACGGCGGCAAAACTGCCCAAGGCCGTCATTGACGAGATTGAGAAAGACCTTGGCTGGTCTGACCGGCCAAAGAAGATTCTGGCGGATGGACTGTCGGAAGTTTCCGCCAATGGCTTGAACGCAACCGGCGTGCCGGTCGTGGCCAAGCCATATCTCAAAATCGCGATAGCAGGAACGCAAATTGCCGTGGGGCAAATGAAGATCATGGCGACGCTGGAAAAGCTGATTGCCGAACACCAGAAGCAACAGCCCGCCCCGGCGGCAAAACCAGAGGAAAAAAAGCCATGAAAGTAACCGTTGCAGAAAATCGTCTATACCGAAAAATTGCCAGCAGACAACGGGTTTATTGGTGGGATTTTGTGAACCTTCGAGGCTGGCTTGTGGCCTGCATTTTTCCGCCGTTTGTCATCTGGCTTTGGTATCAAACCAGCGACGAAGCCGAGTTCACAAACAAAATCTTGGAATTGCCATAATGCCAGACTGCCGCCTTGAACCTCAAAACACGCTCGTTGTCGGCATGACGGGGAGCGGCAAGACTACCTTTGTCTTGCGGCTCCTCGTCAACACAACCCCGGCGTGCCGCTTCATCTTCGACGATGAAAACCGCGTGGCGCCACGTCTGCGCGTGAAGGCGTGCTACACCGAGAATGAGCTTGAGGCCGCGCTGTCCACGCGCACGGTCATTTTCAACCCCTCCCGGATGTTTGTTGCCGGGAAGGGTGACAGGAACATTTTTGACCCAAAGCGCCGGGCTTTCCAATGGTTTTGCGCGTGGCTGTTCAATGTCTGTGACCGTGGCCCCGGCGAGAAAATCATTTCGCTGCCGGAAATCTGGCGGTTCTGTACGCCTGACAGCATCCCGCCGGAGTTTGCCGCGCTCATGCAGATGGGCCGGGAATTAAACGCCCATGTGGTTTTGGACACACAGCGCCCGGAGCTGGTGAATGAAAGCGTGATCGGTGCGGCCACGGAGCTGGTTTGTTTCAAGTTGATTGCGCCCGATGCCTTGCGCACAGTGCAAAAAATAGGAGCCGACGCGCAACGCATCGGCTCCAATGATTTCCGGCTTGGTCAGTTCATCGCTTACAACCGCCTGACCGGCGGCCAGCTTGAGGGCAAGCTGTTCTAGTCGCCCGCCACTTCCTGTTTGGGGGCATCCCCAAGGAACTGGAAAGATTCGACGATAACGACCGTTTTACGGCGTTTCTCTTTGGAGGTCTTGTCTTCCCATTCTTCGACATCCAAGCGGCCCTCAATCAGCAGCGGGCGGCCCTTGCGCGTGTACTGCGCGAGCGTCTCCGCTGATTTCCCAAACGCTTTGCAGTCGATGAAGACGACATCCTCCTTTTTCTCCCCGCTTTCCGTTTTCCAACTGCGGTTTATGGCCAGCCCGATTTGACAAATGGCCGTCCCTTTCGGGGTATAGCGGGTTTCCGGGTCGCGGGTCAGATTGCCCACGAGAATTGTTTTATTGAATGATGGCATTATGTTGTGGTTTTGCCCGCCAGTGAATCCGGCGGGAAAGTGAAAAGGGGAAGTGACGGGCCGGCTGTGACAATCCCAGGACATGACACGCCGGCAGCGTCACGCCTCCGCTGCATTCGTTTGCGACAAGCCGCCGTGGCCAGTGTCTGACCAGGACGCACGGGGCGGCCACAGTCACACGCACAGACTTTAATGATGGCATTGGCAGGTGTGACGGACCAGGCCCGGATAGCGGTCGCCAAGACACGCGCCATTGGCACAGGAACGCCGTTGCCGACGATTTTGTAACGCATGGCGACGGACAGGCCCGGCAGATCGTAATCGGGCGGCAAGCCTTGAAGCTGGCAGAATTCCGCCCATGTCCGCCGCCCCCCCCTCGTTTCCCCTCGCTGGCCATGCAGCAAGGTGACGCTCCGGAGATTCTTTCGCCTCGATGAATCACAAGCGGCAAACCCGTTTTGCTCCCGAACTGGAAACAACGCAGCCGGTTTTGCCGCACTCCGCATTCGCTGGCGTTGAGGTTGAACCGTTGCACCGTGTAGCCGTCTACGGCGATGTCAGGCACGCCCGGAACGTTTTCCATGAGGAACCATACCGGCTGCGCTTCTGTGACCACACGGGCGAACTGTGCGACGTTTCGCAGGCCGTTGCCGGTCGGTGCCGTGCGCAGTGCCTTGGAGAAATCCGGGCAGGGCGGCCCGCCGATAACCCCGGTGAAAATGTGACGTGCCGCGGTGAACCGGCTTATGTCATGCCCCCACAGAATGTCACCAGCCGAAACGACGCAAAAACCCTCGTCAGAAAACCCCCGGTCGAGCAAGCCGCCGCCGGTAAAGGTGGAAAGAATAACGCTCATTGCTTTGCCTTTACTTGCGGCCGCAACTTCTCACCTCCTGCAGGAGCTGAGAAGTTGTGGCCCCGCTTGCCGGAGTTTTTACGCTTCGGTAGATTCCAATATTTTGACCGGCAACGGGCGCAACGCTTCGGCATGTCTGGCGTTGTGTAGTTTGGTGCGAACGAATGCCAATCATAGCCACAGCGCAGGCAGATGTTTTTTGAGTAGCTCATTCCGCCCCCTCTTCCTTTGCCGGGAAAATCTTGTAATGCGATTTGTTCCCGTGGTTTGTCACCTTGATAC
>Ga0265326_10000406_pt1 | contig 17285 bp, 13 predicted proteins | sample 41424metaG_FD_192439 | JGI IMG/M metagenome (GOLD analysis project Ga0265326, IMG submission 192439) | Rhizosphere microbial communities from Carex aquatilis grown in University of Washington, Seatle, WA, United States - 4-14-24 metaG | ecosystem: Host-associated > Plants > Roots > Rhizosphere... | reverse complement strand
TCAATCAGGCCGACCAAGAAACAGCACGACTTATTAGAGTTTATTGAAACTTTTATAACCGAGCATGGCTATAGCCCCAGCTACCGCGAAATCATGAAAGGGCTGGAATACACATCGGTGGCCACGGTTGCCTTGCACGTTAATAACTTGATAAAAAGGGGGCACCTGGCCAAACGCGACCGTTCGGCACGTTCGCTGGAGGTGGTTAAACCACACGCGGCAGCGGCAGCCAAAGTCATCCCCAAGCAACTGAAGGCCAGCGAGGAAAAATGGCTGGTGGAGAAAGTCGAGCTGTTTTTTAAGGAAGCCGAGTACGCCACCAAGCCCACCGAGCGGGAGCTAGACCAGCTTTATGTGCTATGTGGCGCCCTTAAAGTCCTGGGGTTGGAAGGCGCAGCCCAGGCATACATTCCCCGCTTAAGCAAAATCAAGTCCAAGAACAAAGACACCGAGTACGCCGCCTAGGCGACGGCTTATTTTGATCCGGGGGCATTGACCTCTTTGCCAATGCCTTCTACGAATGGTTCGTGATCGTGCGAGGTGCGCAGCGGCACTTCTTTTAAAAACCACGAGGCTAAAAAGGCCAACGAGACCACCAGTCCGCCAATCAAAAAGACTTCGCTGATTGAATTGGCTAGTGCCGATTTAACAACCGGCGGTATGGATCTGGGGTCCAAACTTGATAATTGATTGGCGGACGGGGCGGAAGCCGCGCCGGCCAGGTGATGAGCCAACCGGTTATTTAAAACACTGCCCATTACGGCTACCCCGATGGTTGCCCCAATGCTTCTAAAGAGCTGGACCGAAGCGGTGGCTATGCCCAGCCGGCTATGCGGGAAGGCATTTTGGACAATCAAGTTAAATATCGGCATACCGCATCCAAGACCTAAGCCAACCAGTATCATCCGTTCGGTCAGCTGTCCGCCAGTAGTGCCAACCCCAATAGTGCTTAGCCATAGCAATCCGCCAGTTGTAGCGGCCATGCCGGCAATTGCCAAGGCCTTATAGCGGCCGGTTCGCGATACGACTTGCCCGGCAATAATACTTACCGCCACCAGGCTTAGCACCATCGGCATAAGAATCACGCCGGAATTGGTGGCCGTGCGCCCCAGCACGTCTTGGGCAAAAAGCGGGATGTATAAAATGGCGCCAAACATCGCGATACCGATTAGGAAAACAATCAACATTGACAGCCGAAAGATGGAGTTTTTGAATAAATCGAGCGGCAGAATTGGATCCTTGGCGTGCCGGTGTTCCACCAAGCCGAAGCTCAGCAGCAGGCCAGCCGCCAGAGCCAATATGCCAATGACCTGGAGTGAAGCCCAGGGATACTGGTTGCCGCCCCAAACGAACCCCAGCAGTAGGCTGGACAAACCGCCGGCTAGCAACCCGGCTCCCAAGTAATCAATGCGTTGGCGTTCTTTGCCCGACGCAATATGTGGCATAAAGGTGCTTATCATAAAAAACGCCAAAATGCCGACCGGTATATTGATATAAAAATTCCAGCGCCAACTGGCGTGGTCGGTCAAATATCCACCCAGTAGTGGGCCGATAACCGATGCCAAGCCAAATACTCCACCAATAATACCCTGCCAGCGTCCCCGTTCTTTGGGGCTGAATAGATCGCCAATAACCGCGAAGGCGTTGCTCATTAGCATTCCCGCGCCAATGCCTTGCAGTGCTCTAAAACCAATCAATTCGGTCATATTTTGCGATAAGCCGCTTAGCGCCGAGCCCGTCACAAACACTAAAATGGCAATCAGTATTATTTTTTTGCGGCCGAAAATATCCGATAGTTTACCGCTGATTGGCACACTGATAGTGGAGGTTAGAAGGTAAGCGGTGACCACCCAGCTGAGGTCTCTGAGACCGTGCAACTCGGATACAATCCGTGGCAGGGCGGTGGCGACAATGGTCTGGTCCAGGGCGGCCAGCAACATGCCGCTCATCACGGCCAGCATAATAGTCACTTTTTGTCGGATTGGTAGATTAATCATTGATAAATTCTCAAACTAAAGCATAGCTGCTAAGTGGCTAAACTGGCAAACATATGTCTGTCTGGGTTAATTATTATTGCGAGTATAAAACTAATAGCCCGAGCCGGTTGAGCTGCCGCTCTTGCGCATGAACAAGAAATAAATGGCCGCATATACTACTGCGGCGACAACTATGTAAATCACAACCCACTGGCGCTTTGATCTTTTGCCATAGCCTTTTTTGGAGGGTGAGGGTTTGTTTTCTTCCATTAGATTTATTTAGTCATTAACCAGACTATCAGCGCCACGACGACTACGGCGCCAGCGACAACTAGCCATTTCATATTCATGGATTTTTTGGCCGGCGCACCGGCTGCGGCTGGCACTGATACCGGTGGTGTTGGGTCGGCCGGTGGTGTAGGTCCGGGCATTGGTCCCGGCGTTGGCGGTTCGGGTGCTGTTTGTGTTGGCGGATCTTGTGTAGCTTGTTGCGGTTGCATAGATTCTATAACCCCTTATTACTTTTTTATTGTAGCACGGACGAGCTTAGGTGCTTATGTTAATTTTAGCGCCAGGCCGCCAGCAGAGCACAGTTAGCAACCAGCACTACCAGGAAATAACCGGCATTGATTTGCCAAAGCTTCCATGGGCGGCCCTCAAGCACGTAAGCCCCGGCCATAACTACCCCTACAAACGCCAACCACAGCCAAAAACCGGTTATCGCGCCTTCCCACACCGAAGTAGAGCCGGCGTACTGCACAAAGTGTACCAAAATCCAGGACTGAACTAGTGCTCCGACCGCCGAGACGGCGTAGCCCGTTCTTCCACTGCCTCTCATGTCTTTTTTGCCGGTTAGTTTTGACCAGGCCTTACCAAAAAGGGACGGCGAGTACCAAACGGCTCCAACCGCCATGTTAATAACGGCTGCTACCAAAACGGCCGCATAATTGATATCCACACTTGGCATCAGAACCCTCCTAAATTGATGCTTTTATCTAATACCCAAAGTGCCTAAAAGGCAACAAGCTTTAGCTCAGGGCTTTGGCGTGCCTAGCCATCATGCTATCTTCGTCAGCGGGGACAATATAGATTTTGGCCGGATGGTGCGGCGGGCTGATTAAAGCCATCTCCTGGCCGCCTAGCGCGGCGTGGTTGGCGTGCGGGTCCAAGCCCAACCCCAGGAAGAGCAGTTTGGCAACGATCCGTTTGCGGATTTCGACTGAGCGTTCGCCAACCGTACCGGTAAAAACCAGCGCGTCCACGCCACCTAAGACGGCGGCCATTTGCCCAGTGGCCTGCTGAATACGGTAGGTATACATACCGAGTGCCAATTTAGCTCTGATGTCTCCCTCGCCCTCCATTTTTAAGAGTTCGCGGATATCTGAGGAGGTGCCGCTCACACCCAGCAGCCCGCTGCGATGGTTCAAATAATCTTCCAGGGCTTGGTCACTGAGTTTGAGCTGCTGTTGCAAAACCATGGCGGCCATTACGTCAAGGTTGCCGCTGCGCGTAGCCATCATCAAACCCTCAAGCGGCGAATAACCCATGGTCGTGTCCACGCTTTTGCCGGATTTGACGGCCGTGATACTGGCGCCGCTGCCCAGATGGCAGACTACTAGCCGCAGCGGCAATTTGTCAGCTGCCTTTAGTTTGTACACCACGCTCTCCGCGGATAGACCGTGGTAGCCGAAGCGTTTGATATCCAAGTTGTTGGCATCGTCTAGCGGCAAGGCATAATTGCGGGCATGGTCTGGCATTGTCCGATGAAAAGCACTGTCAGATATAGAGATGAGGGTCGCCCTCGGGAAAGCCTGCTCTAGCATGTGGGTTTCTTGCAAGCTGGCGTTAATGTGCAGTGATGCCCTGGGCTCAAGCTCAGCCAATTCATCCAACACGCGTTTGCTAAGTAGTCTGTCCTGCTGAAAATAGCTAGAGGGCGCTACGACCCTGATAACAATGGTCTTAATCTGTTCCTTGGACTTTAGTAACTGCTTTTCTTGCAAGATGGCGAGAACCTTACTGGCCGCAAAAGTTAGATGGCTGAGGTCTGCGGCGATGGGTTCGGAAATTTTGCCGTCTTGCGCGAGGCTGTAGACGATTTTGTCGCCAATAAATTCAAAATGGATTTTTGCCAAACACTTCTCGGCTTCGTAAAGCGCATATTTACGACTGGCGCTACCGGGGTTGCTCACTAAAATCATCTCTTCCATTGCCATGCGTCTATCTCCGGCATATCTACGCCATTTTTCTTAATATAGGCTGTGTTGTCATCAATCTTTTGTTGCAGGCCGGCCTGCGCATGCTTGGCCTCTTCGTAAGGGATTTTGCCCGTGGCCGCCAGTTTCTCGTAAACTTCCATAGCTAAGTGGTAGCGGCTGGTGTGGTTGCGGACGTGCATGTCAAATGGCGTGGTGGTAGAACCGCTCTCTATATAACCGTGAATGCTAAATCGTTGCGGTGAGGAGTTAACGTAGTCAAAGATTATGGCCTTGAGCGTCTCCGGGTAGCCATGGAAATTGCAGATAACCGGTTTGTCGGGCGTGAACAACATATTGAAACCTTCGTGGGTCAAACAGGTGCCGCCCTGGCCCAGCCCGCAACTGGTCAGGGTCATGATATTCACGAAACGCAGGCGCACCGCGGGCATTTGGCTTTTAACAATATCAATGGCGGCCAAAACCTCCTTGGTCATGTAGTCGCCAATGCCGGCCAGCACCGCGTCGGGGTCTTCGTCGCTGGCAAAATCCCAGCTCATCACACCGGTTTGCATGGATTTTTTAGCCAGTTCGGTGGTTAACCAACGCGGCTCCAGAGTTTTTCCGGCTACAATAATGTTGATTTGCCGGGTGGTCGCAAGACAGTGCTCCAAAACCGCCAGTGTGGTGTTGCCGTCCGGCGGAAAGTAAACATCTACGAAGTCACCTTGGCGGCGTAGGGCGTCGGCAATAAAGCCGGGGTTCTGGTGCGAAAAACCGTTATGTTCCTGCCGCCAACCAGATGAAGTCAGAATGTAGTTTAATGACGGGATGGCGCCGCGCCACTCAATCTCTTCTGATTGTTTCAAAAACTTGGCGTACTGGTCCATCATGCTGGTGACCACCGGTACAAAGGCCTCGTAGCTGGCAAAAACGCTGTGCCGGCCGGTGAGAGTGTAGCCTTGGGCCAGGCCTTGGAGGTTATGCTCGCTGAGCATTTCCATGACCCGGCCGTCCGGCGATAAGTCCTTGTCCCAAGTTTCTAGCGGCAGCATCCAAGCCCGCGGCGTACTCTTAAATATTTCGTCCAGTTTGTTGGAGTAGGTCTCGTCCGGCGACATCATTCGGAAGTTCTTGGACTGCTCATTTAGCTTGAAAGTTTCAGCCAAGTAAAGTCCGGCGCGGCGCATGCTGCTACTGCCAATGGTGCCGGGTTTGGCAGCGTCTTCGGCGAATTTTTCGGCGCCGGGCAGGTTTAGCGGTTTGTAGACCGGCTCGCCGCCAAAAGCGTGGCGGCTCCGGCCCAGGCGTTTTTCGGGCTCGGGCAGGGTGCTGGCAACAAAGTCGCCAAAGCCGCTATCGCGGTTAAATAACTCGCTGATTTTATACGAGCTTAACCACTGCTGTAGCATTTGCAGCTGATTAACATCGGTCTTGGCCTCGGTCAAAACCACCTGGTGGCTGAGGCAATTGCCCTCAATTTTTTGGCCGTTAAGTTCCTTAACACCGGTCCAACCTTTGAGCGTGCGCATAATTATCATTGGTAAATGCTGCCAGGTTGGGCTACCCGAATCACGGGCTTTTTGAATCTCTGCGTAAGCCCACTCCAACGCCTCTTGCATTTGCTGGTGGACGTTATCGCCGCTGACAATCCGTGGTTGGTAGCCGTAACCGCTAAACAAACTCATTAGTTCTTCGTCGCTCATGCGACCAAAAATCGTCGGCGCGGAAATTTTGTAGCCGTTAAGGTGCAAAATTGGCAGCACCACGCCGCTGGTTTTGGGGTTGAGCAGCTTATTAAGGTGCCAAGCGCCGGCGGTCGGCCCGGTTTCGGCCTCGCCGTCGCCAACCAGGCAGGCAACTATCAGGCCGGGGTTATCCAAAGCCGCGCCGTAGGATGTAGACAACGAATATCCCAGTTCGCCACCCTCTAAAATCACCCCTGGAGTGCCGGGGTTGCTGTGGCTGGGGAAACCGTACGGCCAGCTAAAATTACGGCACAGGTAGCCAATGCCGTCGTAGGTCTGCTTGGCCTCGGGATAATATTTCTCCAGAGTGCCTTCCATAAATAGGTTAGCCTGCAAGGCCGGGAAGGCGTGTCCCGGGCCGAGCACGAACATGATTTCCTGGTTGTGATTTTTAGCTAAATTGCTCAGGTGCGAGTAGGCAAAGTTGACACCAGGTCCAGAGCCCCAGTGTCCCAGCAACCGCGGCTTGATATCTTCAAACTTAAGTTCGCGCTCCAGCAGGAAATTATCCTGTAAGAAAATCTGCGCCGCCGTTAAATAATTGGCCGCGCGCAAGTACTTATCAAAAATCCCACCATCCATGTCTGTAGCTTATTCTACCTTTTTTCCAACTCTTTGGTATTAACTACTCCGTCGTAACGGCGGGTATTCAGCAACAGGGTTGGGATTTTTACCGTTTTGATTTGCTTTTCTACTGTCTGGCGGTCAGCGGCGATAGCGTCCTTAACACTTTGAGACTTAGCAACGTTGGCGATACCTTGGATCTGTTCTGGCGAGTAACCAATCTGCCCCAACCACTTTTGCAGCGTAGCCTCAGTTTGCGTTGACGAGTAGGTGTAGTCCAAGCGCGACTGGTAAATCACGCCATTAGCATCCTGCCAGCTGAAAATTCGTTGCAGAATCTGCCAGTCGGCCGGTGTCGCCAGCTGGAGTTTGGGCTGCTGCTTGATGGCCTCAAGGTAGGAGGCGATTAGATAAGAGTTTGTAAATTTGTAAGTGTCGCTGCCGGGATTGGGGATGGGGTAGGCGATGTAAGTCAGATTGTAACGGTTCTCTATACCGGCGGCTTGCATGTTGCGGAAAAGTTGGGCGCAGAACTTGCAGCCGGGGTCTAGGATTTCCAGAGCTGTCGGCTTACTTGGGTTGAACTGTTTGAAGTAAGTGCTGGATTTATTGGTATAGCTAAGCGGTTGCCATTTTTTTGCCCGGTCCGGGATGCGTTCAAAAGTATCTACCAGCTGTTTAATATCGGCGTGCCCCCAGCTAAGCAAGTGCCCGGTGCGCAGCGAGTGCCAAAAAGTTGGTGTGGCAGAATCAATAGAGCAAGCCTGGGCGCTGAGCGTGCATGATTCGGGATGGCCGGGATTGCAGGTGTCATAAACATAAAGATTGAGGCCGCTGCGCAGGACAGTCAGTAGACTCCAGATGGTCAGAACCACGAATATAAAAGCTAGCACCTCAATCCATTTTTCAAAGAAGCGTGCCAAGCGCGGGCGGCGTACCGCCAGGCCACTAAGCAAACGGCTCTTTAGATTTTCTTTAAAGTTGGTGTCGCACTTTCTAAAAGTGGTTTTGCGGGCAACGCACTTCCAGGCCTCGGCCGCCAGGCGGCGGTAGCGAGCTGAAAAGATGCTCAAAATACTTAGGATGATGAATGCCGCTATGCAAAACACGCCTACCGGCCTCCTATAATCTTGGTTAGCGTTTCCAAAACTGTATCAACCTGCACCTCTGTATTGTTGAGCCCCACGGACAGTCTCAGCAGTGGCGGTAAATGTTTCTTGGCATCCAACCAGTAGTGGCAGCAAAAGTAGCCGCTACGGGCCATGATACCCTGGGCCGAGAGGTAAATAGCTAGTTTGTGGGCGTCAATTTTGTCGGAATAAAAACTCACGATTGAGCTCGGTGTTTGGTTCAGCAACTGTAGCGAAGGAATTGACTGCAGGCCAGTAAAGAGTTTATTTGCCAGTAGCTCTTGGTGTTGCTGCGGACTTTTGCCCCCCGGCCGGAAGCTTTTTTGCCACTCCACAGCTGCAGCCAGACCAATAATTCCAGAAAAGTTTTGCAATCCGGCTTCTAAGCGGCTGGCCGGCTCATCACGTAGCAAGGTGTAGCTATCGCGCTGCACGTCTTCCACTGTGCCGCCGCCAATAAACTTTAGGTCCAACTGCCCCAGTAATTTTTTCTTAATAATAATTACGCCAAGGCTGGGGCCGTACATTTTGTGGCCGGAAAAACACAAGGCGTCAAAATCTACGCCGTTGATAACGCGCGGGTCATGGCCCATGGTCTGCGCGCCATCAAAAATAACTATGCCCCCAGCCGCATGCGTGTCGTCGGCGAGCCGTTTGGCGTTAACCAAATTGCCGCCGTCAACATTCGTCGTGGCGTTAACCAGCACTACGGCTTTATCTAAATCTTTGGCTTCGTAAACCAAAGAGCCATCGGGCCCACGGGCCAGAACGACCCGCTCCAACCCGAAATGTTTAGCCCAGGTTATAGACGGAAGGAATACCGAATTATGCTCGGTCTCGGACGTGACCATTTTTTTGTAATCGCCGCCCGGCAGCTGGCTTAAAATCAAATTAATTCCGTAGGTGGTATTGAGCGTAAAGGCGCAAGCGTAATCACGCTCGGATTTACCGGCTAGCTTCAACAGGCCTTGCCGCGCGGCGCTGACTTTTTCATCAACTTTTATGCCCCAGTCGTACTTAACGCGGTCGCCGCAGGCGTTGTATTCAAGATAGTATTCGTTAACAGTATCAATGACCTGCTGCGGGCGGAGAGTTTGGCAGGCTGAGTCAAAATAAAGTTCCCGGCTATCTAAATAGCCAAAATCTTTTGTTCCTTCTCCGATGGCTTTGGAGGTATGAAAGAGAGCCACAGCTTACCTCCAATCTTTTTTGAATATCATTTAGCAGTATAACACCGACAGCCACATAAATACTTAACTTGTTAAGTATTTTAAGAACCATTGGCTCCCGCTAGTGGACGAACTTAGCAACAACCATCACTATCAGCTTGCTTCGGAAGATTTATCAAGCAGGTACTGTCTTATAATGTCTTGCTGCTCAGGCGAATAGCCTAAAGTAATGTAATTAAACCTATAGGTCTCTACTTTTCCCATCGCCTCCCTAAGCTCATTAGTAGCCCTTACAATCGCGCCGTGGGGCACACCAAGATTCTTTGCCAAGGCGTTAGTCGTTAAAAAGCCCTCGGGCGCTAAGTTAAAGTAGCCTTGAGCCTCTAAATGCTGCCGGATTTGTTCTTGCTGTTCGGGCGAATAACCTGTTGTAAATACAGTCTTAAATTTATACTGCCGTACTTCACCCAAGCTCTCACCTAATTCACTAATAGCTTTAACAATAGTATCGGAAGAAACCTTAAGTTTATCCGCAGTACCCGTTATAGACAAAAAGTCCTCAGGTGCTGAGTCAAAAAAGCCCTGATCCACTAGATGCTGGCGTATACGCTCCTGCTGGGTAGGTGAAAATCCTAATGTAATATTGCCGTTAAAACTGTAAGTAGCTACCTCACCAAGGCTATCTGCGAGAGCAGAGCGGGCATCCTCTATTGGTTTTTCATAAGTGTCCAATAACCTAGCCAAACCCTTAATTGATAAGATACTTTCGGGAGCTGGTTCAGCAAGCATTCCTCTCTCCGCCAAGTATCTACGGACTAAGTGTTGTTGTCCTGGCGTAACCCCAGGTACTGTAATACTGCCAAATTTAAAATTTCTTATTTCTCCAAAAGCTTCACCCATTTCTTTAACAATACTGTCAAGCGTTTTCGTGCTCACACCCTCTAAGAGTCCCGCAAATTTAGAAAAGGACAAGACCCCGTCAGACGGCCTCTCCGCCAAACTGCCATCGAGCTCCAATTGACGGAGTATCAACTCCTGTTGATTAGGCGATAAGCCGATTGCAGGCGTGCTACGAAATTTGAAAGTTCTTAAGTCTCCTAACCCGTCACCGATTTTCTCAATGGCATTTATTACGGTGTTGTAAGCAACTCTATTTGCCCTAGCATAAGTAATTATGCTGATGAATCCTTCTGGCGTTTGGTCCAGGAGCGTCCCTTCAGCCTCTAGCCGTTGGCGAATAAGTTCCTGTTGAGCAGGAGAATAATAAGTGGTTTCCCGAGATTTTGATTTGAATGTCTGAGTTTCGCCCAAAGAACTCTCAAGAGCTTTAACTGCTCTATGAATAACATGGTTATTAACGCCAAATTGCTGAGCTACACCATACTCGTGAAGAAACCCCTCAGGCGGCTTGGGGCGCAGATATCTTGCTGAGTTGGCCTCAGCTTCATCTGTAACTGAGCTGGATTCATCACCCTTGATTGCTTCTAGTGCCCGAATGAGGTTAGGGATAAAATTAGTCGAATAGCTAATTCTTTGGCCAAGTCCGCGGTTTTCTGTAAGCAGAGTGGCTAGCTCGAGTTTTGATAATTGCAGTAAGCCGGCAGGAGGTATGCCAATTTGGCCCAATAGATCAGTATTGAATACAAAAGTCGCATTGCCTTCTTCGTCACATATGAGTACAGCCCTATCTATCCTTGGCACTTCAACTAAGTGATAGCTAGTCTTTCTTAGCATATCCTCAGACACCAAGCCTTTAGTAATCTGGGTCTGTTTTTTGTCTTGGATATTCACCTCAAAGTCATTGCTAAGAATAAAAAGCAGCGTTTTAAGCTTCGGTATGATTGTTTTTTCTTCAAATGTGCCGTCACCGCTAGTTATGTTTGTTTCCTGCGGGTCGGGCGGAACAATTATTTGGTCGATAACTTGAGCGCGAGCAATAGTTTGATCGAGTTGACTTATCTCTCTTGCCTTATCAACAATATGATCCAAGATTTCTTCAATTTGGCTGAGTTCAAAGTATGTAAAGGCTGCGTTTTCTAAGTCCTTGGCATTTTCAAAGGAGTAAGATGGTTGTCGGCTGTACGCGGTAGAAACATGCTGAATAAGGTCAATCAGATCATTAAGTGCTTGTTCCGCGTAAGTATCTATGACCTCGACGGATAGAGATCTATTTGTAATAACATCAAGGCCAGCCTTAAAATCTGGCACCACTTCAGGATGTTCGGTCCCTAGCTCGTACATAACTAAATAATGCCACAAAAGTGGCATTTTGTAAAGACATGGCTCCGGGGAGAGGATTGCTCGACAAATATTACACCATTTATTGAGCCATCTACAGGGGTAATTATGGTATAATTAGCTCATGAGGGCAGGGCAAAAAGACACCAGGGTTTATGCTGACAGACGGGAATATATCATAAAAGCGGTAGCCAAAAGAAGGCGCGTAATTAAAGCCAAAGCTATTGAGTACAAAGGCGGCAAGTGTCAGCTGTGCGGCTACAATAAATATCAAGGGGCGCTGGAACTGCATCATATAGACCCTAAGCAAAAAGAATTCAGTATTGGCTACAGGGGGCACTCTCGCTCTTGGGAGCGAGTGAAAAGCGAGCTTGATAAGTGCATTTTGATTTGCGCCAACTGTCACAGGGAAGTTGAAGCCGGTATAATATCAGTGTAAACTGACCAGGTTGTTATTCCGGAGTAGCTCAATGGTAGAGCACCGCCCTGTTAAGGCGATTGTTGCCGGTTCGAGTCCGGCCTCCGGAGCCACGTCGCAACTAATATCAACCCCGCTAGAAATTTTGGCAATCAAGTGGCCAAAATTTAGCGGGGTCTTGTATTGTTGCTCCTTTCCGTTTTACACGGCTCCGCGTAAAACGGGGTAAGCAGATACTTAACATGTTAAGTATCCAGAATAGATGGCCTTGGTTTTGCAAAAAGCACTACACACAGGGCTTGCGGGACATGCTATTATTTAATTCTTAACAAATTGATTGCTGGAAGTTGGTGAGATGCCAACACTGTGCCGCAACGGTAAGTCGCCTGCAAGCGAATAAGTCCGATACAGCAAACTTTAATTAAATGTCTCGCGCAAGACAGGATAAAATCGTATTTTAGCCTCCTTGCCAGACAAGGAGGTTTTTATGAGCCGAGTAGCTCAACAAATCAAAGCAAAAATATTAATCCTGCCAGCCCTGATACTGGTCGTCGGCGCTGGTGTGGCTATTTGGTCGCACGGTGTTAACCCCGACCAAGTGCAGGTTGTCAAAAACTCGCAAAGCCAGACCACCGAGATTAGTTATAAAGGCCAGAGCGGCAAAGACGCCTTAACGCTTCTAAAAACCCACGCCCAGGTGCAAACTAAGCACTACTCATTCGGCGATTTAGTGGCTGCCATCAACGGTGCGGCCGGCAATGGGCCTAAATATTGGACGTTCTACATCAACGGTAAGGAAGCCCAGCTGGGGGCAGGGACTTACGTGACTAAGAGCACCGATATGCTGGATTGGAAACTGCAATGATAAAAAAATCTACCCTCAACCTGGCCGTAGCCACTGCTCTAATAGGGCTGGCTGTGGGGCTCAGGCTACTGCCGCACCCGGCTAACTTTGCGCCGGTGGCAGCCGTGGCCATTTTTGGCGGGGCTATTTTGCCGCGCCGTTTGGCAATTTGGGTGCCACTGCTGGCCATGGCGGTCTCCGATTTGGTTATCGGCTTTTACAATACGATGCCGGTTACCTGGGGTTGCTACGCGCTGATTGCGCTGGCCAGCAGTTACTGGCTAAAAAAACCCAGCGTGCTGCGCGGAACATCTTTGACAATGTCGGCTTCGCTGTTTTTCTTTGTCGTCACTAATTTTAGTGTTTGGTTGTGGAGCAGTATGTACACCCACACCTGGAGTGGTTTGATCCTGTGCTACAGCCTGGCGCTGCCATTTTTCCGCAACACCGCGCTCAGTGACATCATCTACACCGCGGCCTTGTTTGGAACATACGCGTTGGCAATCAAGCTTGGCGCCAGGCTGGCCAAAGATAGCTCTCAGCAAAAATACTTAACCCCAGCAGCAAAAACTTGAAGCTCCGCAACCCGATTACCGGCTGCTTCGCTCAGGTTTTGCTACGGGGCAACGCAAGTTAAGTATTTTAGGCTTTTGCTTTGCTGAGGGCGGCCACTCTTTTAACTATGGAACGGCCCAATTTCCGTTCGTTGATTGAGTTGAGCTTTTCCAGCGCCCCGTAGTGCTTTTCTAAGTACTCCAAGTGGCGGACGCGCTGTTTGCGGAACGTTGATTTGGACAAGCCCGACTTGGCTATGAACTCGCTGATTTTCTCGCTGCCGATGTAATGGGGCAAAACCACGTAACTGGCACCGGCCTCGTATAACTTGGCTGCCTCATATGGGTCATCAGCGTGAATTATTACGATGGCGTCGCGATTCTTAGTCTTTAAATAGTTAAGCAGCATCATATTGGTTTGGTGGTCGGGGATAGTTGAGACTATCAGCTTGGCATGCTCTACGCCGGCTTCTTCCAGCAGCTCAACATCGGTGGCATCACCGTATAAATAATTGAGCTTTCGTTCCTCTATAACGTCTATGACCTCAGGGTCGTAATCTATGACTACGTATTTTTTCTTGAGCTTCTTGAACAGGCTAATAAATTCGTGACCGCCCCGTTGGTAGCCGAACAGTACCAATTCGTAACGAGCTTCGGGCTTGAGCTCGGGCTGGGCCCGGCGCCGCTCAAACATTCCCAAATAATTTTCAAAAATATCAAACAACCGGTCGCTGAAAAGAATCATATAAGTAGAGGCCGCGATGCTGGCAAGCGTTATCAGCACAATGGCTGAAACCAGGCTGCTGCTAATCAGGTTTTTATTCAGGGCGATTAAGATTAAGACGATGGAAAATTCACTAACCTGTGCCAACGATAGAGATGCCTTAAAGCTGGTGCGCTTGGTATAGCCCAAAAAACCCAGCACACTCATAGCTACCAGCGGCTTTAGGATGGACGCTATCAGTACTCCGACGATAATCAACCCCAAGTGCGGGCCGATGCTGGAAAGGGTCAGTTTGGAGCCCAGGGCAATAAAGAAAACTATCAGGAAAAAATCGCGCAGCGGCCGCAAGCGGGCGCCGATTTCCGGAGCCGAGGGCAGCGGTGCCAGGCAAATGCCAGCCAGCAGGGCGCCAATTTCCGTAGACAGGCCGATTTTGCCAAACAACGCGGCGCTGCCCAGCCCCCAGGCGATGGCAAACAGGAACAAAAACTCCTGGCTATCGGCAATCAAGTGGTGGAATTTGGGCAATATTCTGAAACTGATAGCATAAATTAGCCAGCCGACAACTAAGGCCTTAAGCAGCAGCGTCACCAGCGAGCCAAAGGCCACCGACTGGCCATTGGTCGCCGACGCGAACACTACTACGGCGATGGCGATGATGTCTTGGACCAGCGAGACGCTCACGGCAATCTTGCCGTACAAACGGCCCTGCTCCTTTTTATCACTGATTAGCTTAAGGATGATAATCGTGCTGGAGATGGCCAGGCTAAAACCCAAAAACAAGCTGGCGTTGGTGCCCAGGCCAAATAACTTGGCGGCCAAAAAGCCCATCAGGGTTACAACCAGAACCTGGCTGCCGCCGACTATGGAAGCTGTCCGGCCGACCTCTTTGATAACCCGTGGGTTTAGCCCCAGGCCAATGATAAATAGCAGCAGGGCAATCCCCAGGTCGGAAAACAGCGCTAGCGTGTCCGGCGATTTGGCTATATGCAGCACCGCCGGCCCAACGATGATGCCGGTTAGGATATGGCCGATAATCAGCGGCTGGTTTATCAGGCGCATAATTAAGGCCATGGCCGCGCCGATGACTATGATTAAACTCAGACCGTAAAAAACTGTGTCCATTACAACCCCTTCGCCGCGCTTGCCTGTTTTTTGGCAAAGCCAAAAATACCGCCAGCGCTTTTGGCGCAGCGCAGCGTTACCGGCTGCGGTACTCTTTCAATGTATATTAAATACACCTCAATCCGTTCCTCGCCGGTGCCTTGCGCTGCATCCAAACGCAGAGGTTGTAGGTTTCATTAGACTAATTGTACCCGAAAAACCGCAACCGTTTAAAAGAGTGAAAAAATGGCAGCGCCGCCGGCCAGCACCATAACTGTTGTTACGCCCCAACCCAGCCAAGTGGTGGACTTGCGGTTGACCCAGTCGCCCATGACGCGCTTGTTACTGCTAATTATCACAATCAGTGCCAGCACTACCGGCGCCACAATGCCGTTGGCTACAGCCGAATAAATCAGCGCTTTGATAGGATCAATGCCCATGAAATTGATGCCCAGCCCGACCAACATGGAAACAATCAGCACGCCGTAAAACGCGTGCGCCTGCTTAAATTTGCGGTATAGGCCCTCGCGCCATTTAAAACTCTCGCTGACCGCGTAGCTGGACGAACCGGCCAGCACCGGTATGGCTAGCAAGCCGGTGCCAATAATGCCCACGGTAAACAACCAGTAGGTGGCGTTGCCGGCAAACGGCCTCAGCGCTCCGGCGGCCTCAGCCGCAGAATGAATTTGAGTAATACCCTTGGGGAACAAAATGGCGCCGCAGGCCGCGATAATAAAGAACATTACTACGTTGCTAAGCAACATGCCGCTCCACACATCCACCCGCATACTTTTTATTTCTTTGGGAGTTGCCATAACTTGCCGCGAGCTCAAAGTCGTTTTGCCCCCTAAAATCTGTTCTTCATTTTCCTGCGAAGTCTGCCAGAAAAACAGGTAAGGCGAGATGGTTGTGCCTAAAACTGCGCAGATTAAGAGTAACTGGTCTTTGCTGAAGTGGATTGCCGGCGTTACCGTTTGGTGCAATACCGTACCCCAATGCAGGTGCGCCAGTAACGCCGAGGCCACGTAAGCCAGCAGCACCAAAGCCAGCCACTTTAGATAGCGGGCGTACTTGGCATAAGGCACAAAAATCTGCATCAGGACCATCAAGATTGCGAAACCAATGACCAACAAGCTGTAATTTATGCCGGAGTTAAGCAGCTGTATGCCTTTGGCCATGGCGCCCAAGTCGGCGCCAATGTTAAAGGCATTGGCCGCGAACAAAAGCAGGGTGCATATATATAGGGTGCGCTTGGAAAAATGCTGGCGGATGTTGCCAGCCAAGCCGCGGCCAGTCACCAGGCCGATGCGGGCGCACATTTCCTGCACCAAGGCCATTAACGGAAACGTCAGCGGCGCCAGCCACAGCAGCTGGAAACCAAACTGGGCGCCGGTTTGCGAGTATGTCGCAATGCCGGAAGGGTCGTCATCGGAAGCCCCGGTGGTTAGGCCAGGACCCAGGATGTTCCAATACTCACGAGTCCTTTTGACAGTATTTACTTCTGTGATCTCGACCTCGCGGACGGTTTTTACTACGGCATCATCAATTAGGGTCACCTCGGTTCTGGCAATCTCTGTGATAGTTTTTTTAGTCCGTTTTTTTGCCATGGATGGGAATATATTACTTAAGCACTATGGTATAGCCTAAGAGGCTTTGGCACAACCAGATTGCAGGCAGACCGGCTATTGCTTGCTTTTGCTAGTAATCTCGGCGTTGATGACTTGGGTAATCTTAGCGACGCTGGGTTGGCCGGTGGTGGAATCTGCTAGCTGGCTGTTGGGTACGTTCTTGCCATCCAAAAAGAATGTCGGCGTGGCCTCTTTTCCTATGTCGTGATTGACATAAGGTATATTCATGAAGGCCGATATGTCAGCGTTAATTGAGTCGTTTACCCTACTGCTGGCGTAATCGCTCTTAAACTGTGTCATATTCAAACCAATTGCCTGGGCGTAGGCGGTGAAATAACTCAGTGGATCATTGCTGGCTACCCAGCCGCTCTGGCCGGTCGGGTCCTGGTTCTCGTATATCTTGTCGTGCATTTGCCAGTACTTGTCCTGTAAGCCTGCGGCTTCGGCCGCCCGCGCGGCGGCAAAGGCGTTTTTGTGGACGCTGGTTAGCGGTAAATTGCGGAACTGAAAGTAAATCTGGCTGTTAAACTGCGCGGCAACTTGCTTGAGCGGTGAGTAGTAGATGCTGCAGATTGGGCACTCGTAGTCACCGTATTCTACTAACTTAACACCGGTGCTGCCTTGGCCTTCAACGTGGTTGGTGGGTTGGGTGCTGCTAGAGCTGGAACCTGACGAATTATTGCCAGAACGCTGGCTCACAACAAAAAAGCCGCCAAAAATAACTACGAGTACTACCAGAATCGTTAAAAACCGCTTATCCATAACTTGACTACCGCTCCTTTTATATCCTAATCATAACACGCGGTACGTTCTTTAGCAGATAGAGTAAAATTAAAGAGATGATGATAATCCTGGCGGTCCTGTTGGTGCTGGCTTTTTGCAACGCGGTAGTGATTGAGCGGGTCTATCGGAGCTTGCCGCTGGTAGAACTCCGGCGCCGGGCGCGGGCGGGGCAGGATAAGCGCGCCGCCGGGCTGTATAAAATGATGGCCT
>Ga0265326_10000405_pt1 | contig 17289 bp, 34 predicted proteins | sample 41424metaG_FD_192439 | JGI IMG/M metagenome (GOLD analysis project Ga0265326, IMG submission 192439) | Rhizosphere microbial communities from Carex aquatilis grown in University of Washington, Seatle, WA, United States - 4-14-24 metaG | ecosystem: Host-associated > Plants > Roots > Rhizosphere... | reverse complement strand
CGCGTTGATCGTCTTGCTCACGGACGAGTCCACATACTTCTGGACAGCCGCCTGCATGGCGATGTGCTCCTCGACGCTGACGTCGCTGGCGGTGACGATGTAGTCCTCGATGATCGGGCTCGGCACCGTCCACTTCGCGATGGCCGGAGCCAGAACGTCGTGCGTGCCCATGCGATCCGTCCGCGTCCAGCGCAGCGCGAACAAGGGCTCGATGCCACTGTTCACGTTGGCCAGGATTGACGTCGTGCCCGTAGGGGCCTGTGTCAAGAAGAACAGGTTGCGCAGACCCCATTCCGCGATGTCATCACGCAGAGCCGCGTCGATGTCATCGAAGTACGGGCGACTGAGCATGTCGTCGTCCCACGCCTCGGCGGCGCCCACCACCTGGGCCAGTCCATTCGACGCCTTGATGGCCTCGTACTTCATGGTCCGAAAGACCTTCTCCGTGAACTCCACCGCCTTCGGCGAGCCGTAGCGCAAGCCGAGTGCGATGAGTGCGTCCGCCAGACCCATGACGCCCAAGCCGATCCGGCGAAGCCGCATCTGCTGACGCTCGTTGTCGGGCAGGAAGTAGAAGTTCTTGTCGATGGCGGTGTCGAGAAACCAGACCGCAGACGCGATGTCGGTCTTGAACGCGTCCCAGTCGAAATGACGACGGTAGTCGGTGGGCTCGTCGTGACGCTCGACCTTGACGACGAGCTTATCCGGCTTGATGTACGCGTCCAGGTTCATCGAACCCAGGTTGCACACGCTGTAGGCACCGAGGCCCTGCTCGCCACATGGATTGACGCTGACGAGTCGCTCCACGTCGCGGCCAGTGCTCTTGCGGTTGTAACGCTCCATGAAGACGACACCGGGCTCGCCTGACGCCCACGCCGCGTCTGTGATGTCGCGCCACATGGCACGAGCATCCATCGTGTCGTAGGTGATCACGCCATGCCCGGTCTCGATCCACTTGTCCAGATCGCCGTCCCACAGCGCGTCGTAGTCCGAGTCCTTCGTGTCGGGGAAGCGCAGTGCCCAGCCGGTGTTGTCCCTGACGGCCCGCATGAACGCGTCCGACACCGCAACGCTGATGTTGCAGTTGGTCAGTTTCGACTGATCGCGCTTCGCGTTGATGAACTCGACTACCGACGGATGCCAGTCGTCGAGCATGAACATAGCGGCACCACGACGGCTTCCGCCCTGCTCCACTTCGCCCACAGCCTTGCTCGCCACGTCCATCCAACCAATGGGTCCAGACGACGTGCCGTTGACCTTCGACAGGTGCGCGCCAGCAGGCCGAAGGACCGACCAGTTGATGCCTACGCCGCCACCGCGCGACATGATGTCAACCATGCAGCCGATAGTGTCGAAGATCGCCTCGCGCGAGTCGCATCCGTGATCGGTGCGCTCGTCGTCCTGCAGGACAGCCACGCCACCCTTCGTGCTCAGCTTCATGGTGAACGCGATAGGCTTGATGTTGCGACGGTCACGGCGGATGCGCGGCTCGACCGGGATCACGTAGCAGTTGTAGAACGTAACCTGGTTGCCCGTCCCGGCGCCAGCCAGGATGCGGCCACCTGGCACGAACTTGAAGTCCTCCATGATCCGGTAGAACTCGTCGCGTTCCGCACCACTGTCGCTGATGGCCTCGGCCACACGCCGCCACATCTGCGACGGATCGGTCTCGCCGTTGAAGGCGTAGCGGTCGAGGAAGACTGCGCGCTGGTGCTCCGTCATGCGGGTTGTGATCTCTGTCAAGTGCGCTCCTTCATTTGTTTGTCCAGTTCGGCGAGTGCGTCGAACACCGGCTTCATCTGGCAGTCGCAGGGGCTGCCATACAAAGCAAAGTGGATCGAGCAGGATGAGTCGTGGCCAAGCTGGCGAGACTCGTCTACCACAAGCCACAGTGGCTCGGTCTCGCGTTCGAGCATGCCGCGCGGGTCAAGATCGTCCCAGGTCTGAGCGGTGACCTCGACCATGCCGTACTTGTTCTCGCTCACCAACCGCACGCGCCGCAGGAACTCGTCGAGGAAGGTGATCCGGTGCTCGCGCGGTTGAGACATCAGTTCCGTCTCGCCTTCGCCATTGAGTCTCGCATCTGCTGTGCGCACTGCATGAAGATCGTGCGAGCGACGATGGCGGTCTTGTCCTCGGGCGAGCAGTCGATGCTGGGACCAGACACGACGAACGAGTTGATGTTGCCGTAGACGTCCACGCGTCCCGACGGATCACTGCGCTCAAGCGTCACAGTGACGGTGACTTTGACGGGTATGCTCAATGACGCGGTCCTTTCCTGCCTGGGCCACGGAAACCACCGGGCACCAGCATGAGTAGAAGAATGATGGCGAGAAGGAGACTGGCGGTCAGCGTCATAGGGTTCCACCACGAGTCACGCGCCAGACGACGCGAAAGGTGGCGATGGTGATGATCGTCAGGACCAGGCAAGGCACTGGCCAGAGGAGGACGGCGCAGCCGATGAGGACCACGACACACCCACCTGCGAGCATCGTACACAGGGCCACGAAGGTCACCAGACCGCACCAGATCAACCTATCGACAAGAGAGGTCGGCGTGGGCTGATGGGTGGCGTTGAGCAACGGGTTCGGTCTAGTCGGTGGCATTGGCGGGCGAAAATACCCCATCTGGTTCCTCCTTCGTGTCGATGTAGTTGACGTCGATCCGCAGCATCGAATACGGCGAGGACGCCGCCTTCTCATACGCAAGTTGCTGGGCGTACCAGGCGGCCTCGTACTCGACGGCCTCGATGTGCGAGAGCACGTCTTCGAGGAGACCGCGACGGACAGAGGCGCGATGCTCGAACGTCGCCAGGTCGGCGAGGATCGTGTCGAGTTGCAGCCGCGTCAGTCGCTTGGGTTCGAGCGGTCGCTTGACCGGCGTGACAGCGCCGTCGAGGCCCATTACGGGTAGACCTCAAGAACGCCGCCGTCCTTCGACAGGCACAGCGAGTAGCTGGGCGCGTAGACGTGCCCACCGGCTGCAGCGCAATTCGCGCTGAAACGGTTGGCCTTGTTGTCGTCGTCAGCGAACACAGCCATCCCCACGACGGCCAGCATGAAGACGAGGACGACCCCAACGACGAGGAAGACGCCCCAGTCGCTCATGCGAAGTCGCCGGTCTGGTTGACGATGTCCGTCAGCCTGTCGATCTCGACGAAGGGTCCGGCGTCGTTGTAGCTGTCGGCAAGGACAGCAGCCTCGTTGGCGAGGGCCAGGATGCGAGCGCGCTCAATGCTTGTCGCGCTGAGGGCTACGAGCATCAGCTTCCATTGCTCGATGCCGAGCGTGTCGGCGGTCTTGCGATTGAACAGGCAGAACACGTTGTCTCTCTTGTGCTACGGGTTTGGACATCGAGTAGTTGTCATATCTGTCAACTCTGTGGACAGGGCAGGAGCCAGCCGTATCCGCTATCACGCCCCGCCTCACGCCGTTCGAGACCCTGGACCCCGGTAGGCTGTCTTGCGGGACGGTGTGGTTCGGATGCCGACTGACCAGGCGAGGTCCAATCGCCCTTCTGCCCTGACCAGAGAGTTGAATGAGCCGGGTTACGCCTTCCCGGCAGTCCTAAGGAGATAAACCGTCGTCACGGCGATCCTGAGACCGGCAACGTAGACCCGCACGTCCGTAGACGCCCCGGGAGCCAGAGGCGCGGCGGCGTCATGGACTAGCGGGTCAGCTCGTTGTTGGCCCACTATACCACAGAGAAGCCCCGGTCGCCAACCTGGTTTCCGGGGCTTCTGCGAAGAGTGTTCGCGCGAGGGCTAGAGGCCGGAGACGACGGCCCCGTACTTGGCTGCCTGCGCCTGTGGCAGTTCGCCGTTGATCTGGACCAGTACCAGCTTCCCCTCGTTGGCAAAGGTCCACGAGAAGTAGGTCGTACCCTGAGCGCCGAGGGAGTCGTAGTAGGCTTTCGTTGTGTGCAGGTCGGCCACGTTGGTGAAGGACAGGACCCTGCCGCCGCACGTCGCACAGAGGGACGGGAGTAGGAAGTGCGTGCCGTCAGTCGTCAGGCGTGGGGCCAGGCCGAAGTCTGCCGTCGTCATGGGCGTGGGACTGGTCGCCTCAAGTCCGGCAGCGGCGAAGGCCGCGACGACGCTGGATGACGGGACGGACGACGGGACGGGCGTCGGTGCCGCCGATGAACAGGCGGCGAACAAGAACAGAGCGGCGGTGAGAGCGATGATCCTTCGAGTCAATAGAGTCTCCTATGCTGCGGGATGGTCACCGGCAAGTCTACTCTAGCCCGTCAACCCCCTTTTGGCCAAAGGGCCTCGTGCGCGATCCTAGTCGGAGGGTCGCCCCAGTGCCATGAACGGAGTCAGGTGGGCGAAGATGGCGGCGTAGCGCTGCAGGGTCAGCGGAGTAGCGAGCTGCTGCAGGCGGACGAGGCCAGCGAACAGGCCCAGGACCGCCGCGCAGTCAGACCTGCCCGTGAACGCCAGATACTGCTGACGGTGGACCTCCGTTCGCGTCTCGACCGCGATCCGCAAGAGCGCGTCCTGATCGTCCTCTAACCCCGCGTCCCCCAGCACGTAGGTCTCGCCCCGGGCGACGATCAATGGGGCGTCGATGTCCAGCGCTTCCAAGTGGTCTTCCTTCCATACGCTTCGGTGCCCACAAGTAGACCCGTGTGGGCGGCGGGGAGGGGATGGGTCAAGGCCAGCTCCCACCGGCCTCGACTACGCCAGTGTACCTATGGTCAAAAGAGATTGCACGCTCCAACAGCGGCCTAGTCGAGGGGGTACGAGGGTAACGAATGGGCTACTTGACAGCGTGAACGCTCGCTTCCGCAGCGTGGCTCACAGAGCCCCACAGCGCCAAGATGCCAAAGGTGGGCACGGGGATCACTTTTGAGTTTCCTCTCCATGACGGCCTGTTCATCGGCCTCGTGGTGAACGCTGGCAGGGGATATTCCCTGATAATGGTGAGGGACCTGTGAAGGCACGTTCACTTTGGAAATGGCATCCATTTTGAGATGTGACTAGGGGGAGCGCGCGTAAGCGCGATTGGAGCGTTTCGCGAGGGTAGCAGGTATTACCCCCGCTCGTGAACACGTACCCACGCGTTCCGATACGCACCGTATCGTATTGATACCCTTTGCCGATGCGCGCGCGACAGTGTTTCGGTCGCTTGTGTGCTCGTCTGTCTGTCGCTCGTGTCTATCCTCGCATGCCATATCAACATATATACATATAGAACACTTGTACCATGTAGGCTGGGGTTCACCTGTTAGACACGTCCACAGACAGACACGTCCACAGACAGACACGTCCACAGACAGACACGCATAGGCGCATAGGCGGGAGATACCCGGGGAGTGTCTGTCTGTTCTGTCTGTGAGTCTGTCTGTAGACACGTAGACACGTAGACACGTAGGCCGGGGGATATTCCGGGCGGCGGGGCGGCGTGCAAGGGTAGGGCGGGGATATTCCGGGCGGGGGATATGGGCGCCGTCTGTCGCGCCGTCTGTCTGTCGTGTCGTCTGTCTGTAGGCGGCGGCGCCTATCGGCGCGTACGTCTGCCCGTAGGCGCCTATGAGCGACCATGCGGGGCGGCGCCTATGCGGCGGCGCCTATCGTCTGTCGCGTCTGTAGGGCGCCGTTTTGGCGTGTCTGTCGCTCGTGTCTGTCGCATGCACCGCATAGGCGCCCGGGGGAGGATACCGGGGGAGTCTGTCTACCTGGTAGCACGTCTGGCGGCGCATTCTTGGATAGGCGTATGCATAGGGGATATATAGGGTCAATCCACGCTCGCGCAGGATGCATAATCGACGTTTCGGGGGGGTCTGAAAAGGCACGTTTTGGGGGAGCTCAAGAGCCGTATTCATGCCGGGCGCCATTATGCATGTATAACGGACCCGTGCCATATGGCAGGGTAGGGGGTGCTATAGGTCCCGCGAAAGAGATGCCATAGGTCATGCGAAACCCCTGCCATAGGTTATGTGTGACCCCCTGGGCGGCGCCTATAGTTCAACCATCACGAACAGCGATGACGGAGCCGCCGGAGGGCCCGGCGACACGGATCGCGAGGAGGTTAGGCAATCGCGAACCGTCGAACGATCCAGCGGCACGGAGCGACCACGCTAAGCGCGGACACTGCTACGGAAGTCTGAAGTAGGCGACTACTGACGAGACTCCTTAGGTGTGGTCGAACCCGAATGGACCCGGAACGTCAACACGTGAGCGGGATTAGCCCGGAGCGTGTGTCTGAAACCCCGACTACGGTCGGAGCAGGCTAGGGTCCTATATGAGCGAACCGGTATGGTCACGGCGGACTACCCAAAGTGTACCCTTTCGCTCGCATCGGCCATAGGCTATCAGCCGAGTCTGCCTCGGGCTATGGGATGCGAGAATGGTACGGGTTATGCGTGAACCGGAAGGGTTCGTGTGAACCGATTGACACGAGCGAATAAGTCAACTAACCTACGATGCGAGGCCACTTGGCCTGATAAGTCTACGAAAGAGGTAACCGAATGCGAACACTCGTCGTCAAGGTCTCCGAGAATGCGAAAACCGGCAAAGTGTCGGCCACTTACCGCCCGGAGACCTCCTGTCCGAATACCTGCCCGCTCTTCGGGCAAGGCTGCTACGCGGAGAACCACATCGGCGGATCGGCCAGTCTGAAACAACGCGCCGATACCTACGGCAAGGACTCACTGGATGCTGTCTACGCTCTCGCGGTGTCTATTCCGAAGGGCGGGACTCTGCGCCTGAACGTGTCCGGCGACTTCCTGGGCGAGGATGGTCGGCTTGATCGCGACTACGCCGCCGCCTGCAATTCTTTGGCCATCACTCGGCCAGACGTCACGATCATCGCCTATACTCACGCGTGGCGTAAACTCTCACCAAAGGACTTCGACTTTACCGTCAACGCTTCCTGCGACACTCCGGCAGACGTGGCAGACGCTATCGCTGCCGGATGGGCTACTTCCGTTGTCGAACCGGGCCATATCTTCGATGGCCAGACAATCGGCGGACGGCGCGTCATCACCTGCCCGAACGTCACTCGCGGCGTGCAATGCATCGACTGCAAGCTCTGCAGCCGACCGACCCGGGCCACCATCGCATTCCCCGTCCACGGTGCCCGCAAGGGCGCAGCCGGTCGCGCGGTTACTGCCGCCAACGCATAGGTCAATGGGCCAGCTTACCACTGGCCCGATAACTCCCAGGAGGACTACCGTGCATTACTCCACTTGTCCCGATTGTGGCGTCGAATACCCTTCACTCCACCGCATGGGCTGCTATGGCCCGGTCCTGTCTGCGCCTATCCCGGCGCATACTCACGAGCCCGTAGTCGATTACTCCTACTTCACCTGGTGCCGCATCTGCCGCCAGCCCATCTGTCGGTCGATTGTGCCCAACGTCCACGGGCCATGGCGGGTCGATCACTCCATCCGGGGCCAGATACTCCGAACCCCGACCTACCCTCCGAAGGTCTGACATGCTGACGCTGCATGCTACTCAGCAACTAGCGGCGCGGTTCCCCGATCCCCAGGAGCGGCATCTGTGGGAGCTACTCGCCGACACTGCAGCCAAGGTCACCGCCGACCTGCCCGGCGTTACTGCTGTCCGCCTGGGCGATTGTCCGAAGCGCTACTGCCCGGACGGCTCGAACGGCTCCCAGGTCGTCGCCCCCTGCCAGGCGGGCGTTGTCATCACCGTCTACTTCCGCCGACCCTCCCAGGGCTGCCCGCCTCGCGCGGATCGCCTCGTCGGCCCTACTGACCACCACTGAAACGAGGTTCCCAATGTCCCCATGGGTGCAGCGCGCACTGGCCAACAATCTACCAGTCAAGGTGTATACTCCTGCCATGAACACGAACGACCCCAGCCTGCACATGACCGTTACTCAGCTCCGGGCCGTCCTCGAACCGCGAGGGTGGAGGGTGGACCGGTTCCAATTCGACTGCGGCGAGACCGTTACTGCCGCACCGCCTGAGGGTAGGCCGATCAGCCGCTCCGGCGACTGGGACGACCGGGCGCCTTCCGCCGCTCGCCAGGTCTACGACGTGGTCGTGGGCTTCGGACTCATCCACTAGGAGACGACGTGACTGAACTTCTCGCCGAAACCATCGCCAGCTATCGCGACCTCGTCGCCATGGGCCAGGCCGACAAGGACCTGAGCGACAAGGTCCGCACTCAGGTCGTCTACTACCTGACACAGGCCAAGGTGCTCGCCTCGGCACTCGAAGACGTCAATTTCCCCACGTACCGCGACCGTCTCATCCGCACCGTCTACGCCATCCAGCCCGAATGGGCGGACGCCCCCGAAGGCGCTATCGGCGTCGGACTCATCCTCCCCTGGAACGAACCCGCCTGGGAGAGGTTTCGCGGGATCATCGACAACATCTGAAAGGGAAACTGACATGTTCGAGGCCATGACCCCGGAAAATTGGCAAGCACTCGCCCTCGTGTTCGTTCATCAGTTCTTCGGGAACGACGAAATCCTCGCAATCGCTCCGGCCTTCTCGACAAGGGAGGAAGGCCCCACCTGGCGGGTGACGGTCCTTCAACACGCCATCCCCGTTTTCAGACACCACCCAGGCCAAGGTCCGCGCACCGTCTACTACTCAGTCAACGCCAAGACCGGCCTACGGTTTCTCAGCAGCGAACCCGCATAGGGTAGGGGGCCATACATACTGGCCCCGATATGGACGGCTTCCCCAAACATACAGCGACCTACGGGAACGCATGGGAACGTCGCCCGATGAATGAACGCCACACCTGCCACACATAACCGGGCTAAGGAGCCACACATGAGCGCATACGTCGTCGAACAGAACTTCATCGCAGCCATCGTCCGAACAGCCCAGGAAGGCCCCGCAGACGTTCCGGTCTGGCCGGGCGAATGGACCGAGCCGTACATCTGGCGCGGCATGTCCGCCGACACTGTCGGCAAACTGCTCTTCCTCGAAAACATCAAGTCAGTGCAGGCCCGCTACGGCGAAGACACCGACATGGTGCCGTCTGGTAGCGGCCTCAAGTACCAGCCCGGCAGGGTTCGCCGCCTGAACGTGGCCGAGTGCCTGGGGGCGCTCGACTGCTACGAGTACCAGGCGTGCGAGCACGAAGCCTGGCCCGACACCGAGGCTCACACCTTCGTCGATCAGCTTCGACACTCGCTGATCGCCCACGTCACCGGCTACGAGTGGTGCCCACGCAACCTGACGGCGCTCGCATGAGCGACCGCTGCTGGGGCTGCTGGCACGAGGCCAGGGGCCATTTCGCCAACCTCCCACCGCACACCTGCAAGGAGACTACGTGCTCGCTGACATCGTCGCGAAGCTCAACCCCGGCGTCCTCCGGGTTTCCCCGAAGTTCTGCGCCATGCTCGCCTTCATCCTCGATCAGGACGGCTGGACCAGCCCAACCATCGAGAGCCTGACGATCACGTCGGACGGCATCCTGCTCACGGACATGGGCAACAGCATCATCGGGTCCGCCGACGACCTCGAACGCAACCTGCGCGGTGTGGCCGAGTGCGTGGGGCTCACCAAAGCGCAGACAGACTACCTATTCGCCCGCTACAGAGCGCGAACGACTGACTGGCGCACCAGCGCCTACGTCAGCTTCGCGGACGAAGGCCCGAACGGCGATTAGCCGCTAAGGGTAGGGGACGAGTTCACAACTCACGACCTTGGGCTAGAAACCCCGGCACGTTCGTGGGGAGGCGCGCGACGCCGCTGGACCCGTCCCCGATTGTCAACCAACGCTAGGAGGGTCGCGCCTTGCTCTAGTCACGTTGCAATACAACCAGGGGCCTCGCCCGCCCCGATAAGGGACAGGGCTGCGGGTGGATCGTAAGACACCCCGGCTAATCGGTAGCTACCGCTTGAACCCTGTCCCGATTGTCAACTTCACACCCCAACAGGAGAACACCGTGGCAGCAGTCGCAATGGGCAAGACCCGACCCGCCAGTAACCCCTGGCTGACAATCTTCCACAAGCCGTCAGGCTGGACCTGGAAGGTCCTCAAGGCATACAGCGCCGACCCGGACGCCAAGTACGCCCGCTGGTTCTGCGACGTCAGCAGCCCGTTCACCGCCCCGTCGTCTGACCTGGGCGACACCTACATCAGCGACATCTACGGAACGATCATCCAGATCGACCCGACGATCCCGCTGAGCGCGCTGCCGGTCCTCCTGCGCGACATGATCAAGGCCGCTTGACAACGGGCCATTTGGCCCGATAAGATCACGCCAACACGTCAACCAGTTACGAGGACACTACCGTGGCAGTCGATCAGTCAGTCATGCAGGCATGGTGGAGCGAGGCATGGGCCATCGCTGCAGACATGAACCTGGCCGAGGACGACGTGGTCGAGTTCGACCCGTACGCTGCCTCGCCTGCCTACTCAGAGAACCCGCACTTCTCACTCAAGGTGAACAACCACGTCATCCCGTTCGAGAAGGGCCAGAAGAAGGCCACGCAGGGCGACATGGACCCGGAGCGCAAGGCGCGCTTCAACGAGGCGGTCGCCTACATTCGCGACTACAGGGGCAACTTCGGGCTGATCCTCGACCTGCGGGCGGATCGCTCCTGGGGGACCAAGTGGTTCAGGCTCAGCGACCGGCAGGTCGAATGCGTCCTCAACTCCAAGAAGCGCGACGCTGAGTACGCGAAGAACCGCGACGCTGAGCGCAAGGCGAAGCAGACCGGACGCGACCTGACCGTACTGCCTGTCGGTCGCACGTACGCCGCCGTGGACAACGCCGAGGGTGGGGTCACGTTCTTCATCATCGACCGACCCGGCGAGCTGAACCGCTGGAAGCAGCCCGACCGCTGGTCCGGGTGGGTCTTCGTCAAGCAGCAGCAGGGTCCAAACGAAGTGAAGCTCGGCTCGCAGCGACCCGGCGAGTCCTACGTGGGCCAGTGGCCAGCCCTGATCGACAAGATCATCGCTGATCCCATGGCAGCCGTCGTGCGCTACGGACTCGAACTCGGAGTCTGCGGCATCTGCGGCAAGCAACTCACCAACCAGGAAAGCCGCGAGGCTGGCATTGGGCCGGTCTGCCGCGCCAAGATCGGAGACTGACATGGGACTCATCGACGCGGCGCTAGAGCGCCAGGGGCGCCAGACAGTGCGCACCATCGACTACGACCGCATGAGCCGCGAGCACCCGGCGCAGAAAGCCGCCCTGACTCGCGCCATCAAGACCAAGAACCCCGAGACCATCGCGAAGGTGTGCAAGGCTGCTATCGGGGCCTGGGACGCCTGTGGCGCATGGCCTGACGACTGGAACCGCTGGCAGGTCGCACTCAACGACTCGCTGCCGTACTTCCAGTGCATCGACCTCCGAAACCTCTAGGAGCAGACATGGAAACTATCACCGTCACGCTCACCATCGCCCAGGCGACGGCGATCATGAACGCCATCGAAGGCTTCGAGCCAGACACCGCCAGCTATGACCCGGAAGCCGCCAAGACTCTCGGCTACTGGTCTGGCTGGTCCCCCGAGGAAGTGGAGGCCCTGAACAGCGCCCACACCGCCATCAACCACGCCGTTCGAGAGGACGAAGCCAACCATGCCTGACAGCATCAACCTCGAACCCACTGACGAGGGCTACGCCAACATCGCTCGCTTCTTTGCCGGGCAGGTCATCAGCGACATGCGGGTCGCCCGCCAGAAGGCATCCCGCGAGCTTCTGGTCGGCCTTATCGAGGTCGCCGGGTATCTCGCAGTCAAGGACCCGGAGAAGTTCAAGGCCCTGCTCGCCGACATCAAGGGGAAGTGACATGCCACTCAGCGCCTACCCCACCATGCCCCCGGACACGTACGCCGTCACCACGGCGTTCATTGAGGCACTGCTGCCAGACAGCTTCGGCGACCCGGTCCAGGTGTTCATGCGAAAGCTGAACGAGCAGGGCTGGTTCGTCGTGGACAAGGACACCGTCGAGGACGCGGCCCACTACCACGACCTGTGCGACGAGCCTGTCGATCTCGAAGCCGAGGGCGAGCGAAGCTGCTACTGCGGCGACGGCCAGCCACACGACTGCTACGAAGGGAGCTTTCGACTGTGAGAACACTGCAAGTCGGCGACGAAGTCTGGTGCGCGGTCCACGAGCCCAGCCGTCAAGTCAAGCTGCCCTGTCCGGTTTGCTTCGGCAAGCTGCAGGTCACGCTGGTCCTGGGAAACGACGACGAGATCGTTCTGCCGTGCAACTACTGCAGTAAGGGTTACTCCGATCCAGTGGGCTTCACGGTCGAGTACGAGGACGTCACCAGTGCGGTGCAGATCAGGGTCACGAGCGTAACGACCACGCAGACACTGACCGGCACCAGCTACGAATACCGGGCCTACCGCCAGGGCTGGGAAAGCGGCTGGACGTTGGACCCCGAGAACATCTTCGAGACCGAAGCCGAGGCTGTCGCCAGGGCGCAGCAAATAGCAGACGCCTACGAACAGGAACAGGATCGACGACGTGGCGGGCTCAAGAAGTCGGCTCACGCGTCCTTCTCTTGGAACGCTGGCTACCACACCAAACGAGCCAAGGCGGCTCGCGAAGAGGCTGAGCGCCACGAGCGACTGGCGACACTCTGCAAGGCCCGGGCGCGCGAGCCCAAGGCCACACAGCCCATTCAGTAGGAGCAACCCATGAAGACCTACCGCTGCTCGGCGTGCGGGCAGAAGCTCACACTGAGCATGAATGCCTGGATATGGCACCGACTGCTCAACCACCCGCAATCAACGCCACGGCCATCTACCGAAAGAGGCTGACATTGGACCCGTTCTTCGACGACTACGTCTGCATCTACTGCGACAAGGTCGGCCAGCATCTGAGCGTGGACTGCCCGGTGCTCGCAGCCGAGACCCGCAAGCGCCAGGCTGAGATCGCAGCGACCACGGTTGCCGAGACCCTGTCCCGGTTCGTGAACGGCATGCAGACCGAGCAGGCTGACGCGTTCGCCACGGCGCTCGCCAACCTGCACCCGACGCTCCTGGGACAGATCGCCAAAGCGGTTGGCATCGGGGTCATGCGCCGGGCGCTCTACGACCCTGGGTACAAGCCCTTTGACCGGATCACGCAGGACAAGCTCTGCCAAGAGCAGGCGCGCCCCGGCATCACCAACCACGCCCGCCACGACGGTCGCCTGTCCTGCGACACCGTCATAGGTGCGGAACTTATGGCCCACCAGGCGTACATCTAATTCCAGGGAGGCGAAGGCAGCCGCCTCCCGATAAGCACCTGGCTAAGCTCACAGAGCGATGCGGTACGGCTGCGGGTCGCACCCGTTCGCCTATCCCCGCCAGGCGCCCAAAGCGCCGCCCTACGCAACGGCGCGATGACAACCAACCCTACAGGAGAGCAAATGAGCGACACGACAGCATTCAACCAGGCAGTCCTCACACCGGAACTCACGCGACTCATGCTCGGCTCGCTGGCGTCAGCGTCCTTCCGCGACAAGCTGCTGGTCGAGGCCGAGGCAAACGTCAACAAGGCGAAGGCTGCACTCGCCGAAGCCGAGGCCGTCTACAAGCAGGTCCTCGAACTCGGTGGCCAGCTTCCTCGCGTTCTCAGGACAACACGCATCCGGTCGCAGACCCACTGGAACAAGGAGTACGGCGCCCAGCTCTGGATCGAGACCAACGGCTGGCGACACTGGGTCTGTGAATGCGAGGCATACAAGTTCTCGCCCTCAGGCTCCAAGCACTGCAAGCACATCGCTGGCCTGTCTCTCAGCTAGTCATAACCCGGTTGACACGAAGGACTCGCGTCAGCTAGTATTCACGGAGATCGAACAATGACCTTCGAGGACACCTTCGCCGCCACCGTCAGCCGACGTGGCCTTCTACCAGCCCTGCTAGGAGGTAGGCCTACCGCCCAAGAGAAGCACGCACTACGCAAGGCCAAGAGGGACGCACGCCGGAGAGCAATGGAGGTCGAATGGTAACTGCCCAAGCCGACAAGCCACGCGTGGAGCGGTACGAAGTCGGAATGGACGAAGAGGCCAGCAAGAAACTGGTCCGACGTCTTCGAGAGACGGGTACACTCAAGCCCGTAGTGTAGGGACGGAAGCAGGGTGGCCATCGCGCCACCCGATAAGGGCCTGATCCACTGGGCCAACCTTTCAGGAGCATCCAATGCCAATCCTGTTCCTGCCGTTCTTCATCATCACGTTCATCGTCAAAGGGATCGAGCGCTTCACGCACCGACACCGTCGCGGTGACCCCCTCACCTTCGACAAGGGCAAGGTAGCCACGCTGCCACGCTGCCCATTCGACCTGCCTGGCCAGAACATCAACTGGCGCGCAGCCGCCAAAGCGGACATCAGCTCGCGCGGTGGTCACTGGTACATTCGCCAGTTCATGGAATGCGGCAACTGCGGCAGCCGGGCGCGCATGGGTCGTTTCATGTACGAGAACTGGGACTTCGTCACATCGGTGGTCGGGTGATCCGCAGGAAGGCGGAACCCTGCTGGTGCCGGTGCGTGTGCCACACGCCACAGGCCACCACTGAAGACTACGAACGAGGCGTCGGGCGGTTCAAGTGCGCCAACCCAACCAAGGCAGGCAAGTGCGGCGACTGCCGTATCCACTGCAACCCCAACACAAGGAACACAAGGAGCGGCAAGTGACCTCCCCTGAAACCTTCGTCGCCATGCAGGTCTCACCGGAGACACGGCGAGCCTACGAGCAGGACATGCGCCGTTGGCTCGCCTTCGCGGAGGGCAAGGAACTCAACTTCGAGCTGATCCTTGCCTTCCGCGATCACCTGGCCAACACGCTCGCCCCTGCCAGTGCGGTTCGCAACTGGTCGAGCATTCGCGCCTACCACCGCTGGCTGGTATCGCTTGGATTGCAAGCGACAAACCTGTTCGACTCGATCAAGGCTCCGAAGCGCATCGCCAACCAGACGCCGGTTGTCCCCACGGACGACGAGGTCGCTGCTGTCGTGGCTGCCGCCGACAACGCCGACACCAAGTACGCTGCGGTGATCGCCCTGCTGCTCAATGGCCTGCGAGCCGGAGAGATCGGTGAGCTTCGCATGCGCGACGTCGGCATCGAAACCAAAGACGGCTACGCCATGCGGGTCGTTGGGAAGGGACAGAAAGAACGACTCATCCCCATGACCGACGAGGCATGGGCGGCGGTGCGGCGGTTCCGGTTCTCATCTGACCATGTCGAGGTCAAGCTTGGCCAGGGCGGTGACGTCTTCGCCATCCCGAACCAGTACGGCGAGAAGCTCACCAACAAGGCTGTCGCACACATGGTTGAGGACGTCTGCAGGTGGGCTGGCGTCAAGGGCGTTCACCCGCACAGCTTTCGCCACCACTACGCCACTCGGCTCGTGAAGGCAGGCGTAGACCTGCAGCACGTTCGAGACCTTCTCGGACACACAAGCGTGGCAACCACTCAAATCTACGTCACCCTCGACCTGTCGGACCTGTTCATGGCCAGCAGGCTCGATCCCCGCAACCCCAAGAGCGACGGCCTGCGGGTCGTCAGAGAGGAGATCGCATGAGGTTCGGCTACAAGAAGCCAGTGCTGCGGTGCGCGAAGCACCCCGACCGCGAGGCCAAGTACATCAACTTCGGGGCGTACAGCTCGTACTTCGCCATCGGCATAGACCGTGACAGCGCGGCTCCCAGGAGAGTAGGGGACCTGACAACGCCGGTCCTGGCTGCGTCAGTCCTGGCCTGCGGCCTCGACCACGGCGCCGCCAAGCGCAACCGGTACAGCGTGTTCAGCGAGGATAGGTGGCTGCCGCTGGCAGACTACCCGGAGGTCGTCGCGCTGGCGAAGCAGTACTACGTCATCCTCGACGAGCGCAAGGCAGCGGAGGCAGCCGAAAGCGCAGCCAAGGAGAAGGAACGCGTTCGCGGGCTCGTCGCCCGCTACTGGCGCGAGTACGAGAACGACCCGGACTACGAGATCACCTACTTCGCCCCCGACGATCCGGCTGGCGACCCTTGGTACATCCGTCGCCACACGCACGTCTGGCTGATCCTGCCGGTCGGCGCAGACCCAAAGGACTCGCGGCCACTCGGACAGTCGTTCCAAGTGGACATCGACCTCAACGACCGCTACAGCGACATGCTCGCGCCTGCCGAGGTCCGCGTCAGCCAGACGGGCGGACTCAGCCCGAAGCTCGCTGTCAAAGTGGCAGAGGCTCTGACGGCTGCCGCTGCCCTGGTCGCCAAGATCAACGCCGAACGGAAACCCGCATGACCGGAACCGAGGTCGAGGAAGGCATCAGCCGCTGCTGCTTCTACGGCGGCTACCACGTCTACGGCGCTGGCCCCTGCTTCGACAGGATCGAGCTGGCCCGCCTCTGGAAGGCCAAGCTCGACAGGAACGGCGTCAAGTGGATGCTGTCGGGCTATCCTTCGGGTCATTGAGCCATAGGTCTGCTGGCCAGAAAGGACACTCATGAACGAACACCCGCTTATGGCATGCAGCCACGCTGCCAACGCCACGCACAATGCCAGTCCCGAGAAGCCCTGCAAGCGAACAGGGCTGACCGTGGATCACCCGTCCTGCGTGATCTGCATGGGCATCGACCCAGGCGCCTGCACGGTGTCTGAGAAGCCCTCACTCGAAGGTCGTCAGGCGATCTGCTCCTATGGACGCATCAAGCGCGGCAAGCACGTTCCGGTGCGAAGCTCGTGGGACCTCGCGTTCTTCGAGTATCAGGGTCCAGGCGCTCGCAAGCAGTCCGAGTTCGACGACTACTACTGCGGCTGCTTCGGGTGGGACTGACATGGACGGCTGCATCTGCGCAACGAAATCCAGGTGGCCGTTCTACCACCTGACCTACTGCCCCTGGCGCATGCGGGTCGAGGGGCGCATCGCGTAGACTGAGAGGCATGATCGTGAACTTCAAGCGCCACAAGAAGAAGGACCGGCTCAAGGGCGACATCGACAGTCATGAGTGGCGCGTAGCCGCTCTTGAGCGAAGGGTCAAGCGCCAACCGCAGACCCACGTGGACGTCAAAGCAGAGTTGGCCATGCTGCCTGGCACGCTCATGGAGTACCTGTACCAGCAGCGCGTCGAAGACTACGACTTCGACGACTTCGACTACGACTACGAGCTGGACTTCCTCAACTGGTACGACGCTTTCGACGACCCGGAGGTCGAGACCGAGGAGCAAGTCTGGAACAATGAAGTGGACGACAACTACGAGGACGAGACCTGGTGACCGACGAAGAGAAGAAGCAAGTGATCAACGAGTGGCTCAGCAACCCGCTGACGGTCGCACTGTTCGACCGATCAATGCCTGGCCCATACGGCAAAGCCGCCTACTGGCTCAGGGACGACTTCCTGAGCGAGCAGCTTGGCGGCGAC
>Ga0265326_10000389_pt1 | contig 17799 bp, 32 predicted proteins | sample 41424metaG_FD_192439 | JGI IMG/M metagenome (GOLD analysis project Ga0265326, IMG submission 192439) | Rhizosphere microbial communities from Carex aquatilis grown in University of Washington, Seatle, WA, United States - 4-14-24 metaG | ecosystem: Host-associated > Plants > Roots > Rhizosphere... | reverse complement strand
TCTGTTCGACCGCCGTGACTCCTTCGAGGAATGCCTCGGTGTTCTCGTCCGGCAGGTGGATCTTCATGGTCTCCATCAGGAGGCTCCTGAGCTCGCCGGCGACGGCCCGCTGTTTGACGCTTTCGACCGAGTTGTGCAGGCGCCCCTGCAGCCGCGACAGATGCCGGCATTCGTCGAGCGGAAGTTCCTCCATCATGTGGCGCGCTTCCCGCGGCCGGTTCTCGATCATGGCGATGGCGACGTTGAGAATAGAGGTGACCATAAAGTCCTTACATGACCTGCGGATTCAGGTAGCGGTCGCGCGCCTCGTACAGGCGCATGTGAGTGACGAGCTCCTGCTCCCGGTCGGCCTCGAGCGGCATCAGTCCGGGATGGCTGACGTAGATCGGATTCGCCATGAACTCCTCGACCGTCGGGGTGACCTTACGGGGACATTCGCGCACCAGCTTGACCGCAGGCTGCTCGTTGAACGCCCAGCGGCGCAGCTGCTGCCAGTCCTCCAGGCGCGGCCCGTGGAGCTGCTCGAACGAGAGCGTCTCCCGGCTGCCGTTGGGATTGGCTTTGGTGAACAGCGGCTCGCCGAACCAGTCCCAGGTTTCCCTGGTCGCATTGGAGTAGTACAGGTGCCAGTGCAGGCGGAAGACCTGGAACTCCCGATCGCCGATATCGATCACGTCGGCGAGACAGCGGCCGGCGTAGTAATAGCAGAGCTGGAAGACGACCGCGCCGCGGGGATCGCGGATCTCGGTGACCTTGAGCGAGATGTTCGGATCCTCCGCAAAGAGGATGAACGACTGCCGCGCGCCCGTCTTGTCCTCATAGGACACGCCTACGAAGGAGTTGAGCACGCCTATTGGCAGCGTGATCCTCCTCCCCGCGATGATGGTGTCTTCCAGCTTCATGCTAAGTTACTGAATCAGAAAGGGATGTCATCATCCTCGACGGTCGGCGCCGCGGCGGTCTCGGCCGGCTTGGCCGCATCCGTCTTCGGTGCCGGCGCGCTGCCGCCGTTCTCGCCCTTGGGCGTCACGAACTCGACGCGCTCGACGTAGAGCAGCTGCATCGAATGTTGCTGCCCGTCCTTCTCCCACTTCTCCTGCTCGTAGGAGCCGCAGAAGCCGAGCGTGGCGCCGGACAGGACGTAGTCCTTGGCGAACTTCACCGCCCGCTCCCCGATGATCTTGGCGTTGTGGAAGGAGTAGTTGTTGTTGCCTTCCTTGTCGGCCCCGAACCGCTTCCGCGTCGAGAACGAGAACTTGGCCATGGTCCCTTTGTCGTTGACCTTGAGACCTTCTTTGGTGACTTTGCCGACCAGCGTGCAATTGTTCATGTGTGTCTGCCTTTCGTATTGTAGCTTACTTACCGTCAGTACGCAACAGAAGGTTTAGAGAACCGCCGGCTGCGACTGCTCCTGCTCTTGCGCCTTATCCGCACGGGCCGGAAAGGCGAAACCGAGACGGCGTTCGTTCTCGATCTCGATCTTCTCCGCCGCCATGACTCCCTCGAACGTCTCGCGTCCGGACAGATAGGAGTAGTCCGCCGCAACCGCTACGGCTTTGGCCCGGCGTGCGAACTTATAGAGGCCGAGGATGATCAACTGCATGACGCTTCGGTGGTCCTTGCGACGGTCGAAGCGCCGGACGAGCAGCACCATCATCAGTGCCAGGCTGCTCAGAAACACAACGGAGGTGATATTCATTAAAGTATCTTTCTCTTTGCGTGTCCCGGTCTTTCTCTAGGTCAGATCGAGTGCGTACGAGTCGGGTGCGGGCCCTTCTCTCAGTCGCTTATCCCAGCTACCCTTCTTACTCTTGCGATCGTTCCTGACACGTACCGATTCCAGAATAGCGGCACGGGGGGTCTTCCCTAATCCGCTGTCAGAGTCCGAATTGCGGCACAACCATTTATTGCCTTGCTTTCGGATCTCACAATTGTGCCTGCCGACATAGTTCAGTAGTTCGTCAGCTGTCATCTTAGGTTTGGGTGATCTGGCTCCTATCTTCATCGTGTCTCCTTTAGATAAATGTACTAAGTATCTCAATCAGATGAAAGCCGTCAGTATTGTGATTCCGGGGGAAGTACGTTGTCCAGGCGGTTCAGCGCGGCGAACAAGGCGTCTTCGTCCGGCATCCAGACGCCGGGGCGGAAACAGAAGATGTTGATCCGCGGGCCCAGAACGTAATAGGGGATGCCGCGGCCCAAGGCCAGGCCGGCTTCGAACCACAGGCCGCCCGGAGTCCTCTCGCACTCTTCGGTGAACAGAACGAGCGCGCTGCTCCTGAGGACGTCCTGGATGTCCTTCTCCTGTACCTCGACGCAGTTCTGCTCATAGAGCGGCGAGCGGAACGGGACCGGGTTCGCGGCGTCCTTGTATATCCACTCCGAAGTGATTGCATGCCCGCTGGCGATCAGCTTGTCGGCCAGCGCTAGCAGCTTGGGAAGCGTCTTGAAGCGCGACGCAATGTAAACATTTGCCATCTTATTCCGATACCTCCTCGAGTACCTGAATCCGCACCGGCATGCCCTTGCCTCGGCCGCGGTCTTCCTCGGCTTTCATGCCGTAAGGAAAGCACATGTTGAGCAGCATCTTCGCGGCGTAGACGTGGCTGAACTTCTTCTTCTCGGCGTCCCACCAGCCCCAATAGGAGTCCGTCGTGCCGGAGTCGTCCTCGACGACCTCGACCTTAAGGATGTTCTCCTTGTGGCCGCATATCCGTACGCAGAACGCGTTTGGGTAGAAGTCCTGCAACCAGGGCTTGCCCTTGTGGTCGGTGCCCTGGTGGCAGTACATAACCGTTCGCTTCAATAGATCCTCCCATGGTGGGCGCCCGGTTCGACGTAAACCTCTCCCATGTACTTGGCGTGCTGCGGAAACTGACGCCTGAACTCGCCTCTGGCTTCCTTGATGTCGATCGCGTGAACGATCACGAGCGGCCGGCCCTCTGGCGACCAGAAGAAGGTGAACGGCTTCATTTGGCTGCCTTCTTCGTCTTCCAAGGTGGTTCGGCGCCTTCGCCGGCCATGATGCAGCCGAGCGGTTCGATCTCGCCCCAGACGGTCGCCAGGGCGAAGTCCTTGATCTGCTGCTTCACCGCGGCCGCGCTCTTGTAGGCCATCGGCGTCTCGGACAGATCCGTCTTGCCGCTGAACCAGCGGATGTCCAGGCCTTTGACTTGATCGGCGGCCATCTTGGTGGCGGCGTCGGCACGGAACGCCTTCAGTGCTGCTTCCGGCGTCAATCCGCCGCCGAGGACTTTGTACCAGTCCGGAACCTTGACGCCGGCGAGTGCCTGGTTCAGCAGTTGCGTCCGGCTCATGTTCCGGCCGGCGCCGTGCGGCGCCATGCATAGGAACTCGCGGTTGGCCTCGCCCAGGACCAGCAGGATCGGTTCGGCCATGTTGAGCGGGATCGCGCCTAAGAGCGGGAATCCGTAGGTTTCATCCTGCCAGGCAGGCGTCGCGCCTTTGCCGTGGTAGATCAGGTCGTCACCCGTTCCGCCCTCGATGTCCTTCCATTTCCAGACGAAGTTGTGGGCGTTGAACATCTCGGCAAGAGGCCGCGGAGTGTCGCCCGGATAGAGGACCTGCAGAAAGCGATCGCGGACGGCATTGTGGTTTCTGTGTGTCCATCTCTGGATAAAGGCGACGGCCTCCCAGTATTGTTGGTAGCGCTCGCTGCTCTTCGGGATCCAGTGACCCCAGCTCGGAATGCCTTTAGCGATCTTCTCGGTTTCCTGCCGGGCGACCTTGGCTCCGCGCTTGAAGACCTCGGCGCCTACGCCGCGGCTGCCGAAGTGTGTAACCAAAGCCAGCACTTCGTAGCCGAGGATCTGGCGCAGCTTTGCGGCCATATTGAAGTGCTGAGTCTTACCCAGGGTTTCGAGCATGCCCGGGGTGATCTTGATCTTGCCCAGGTAATTGAAGTGATTGCCGTCGCCGCAAGTGCCCAGGAACTCGCGGGCGCGCGATTCCAGGCCTTGGAGAAACGGATTGTCGCCGTCGAACAGCTGCTTCCAGCCCGCCAGATACGGCCGGAAGTCGACCTGGTCGTTCCGTTCGCGACCGCCGATGCCGAAGTGGGTGACGTTCTCGAGCGTGCCCATCAGCTGGGCGATGCTCTTGCCGATCGGCGGGACGAAGAACGAGACATTCATCGAGCAGCACATATCGGCCGAGTGCATGGCCGGGATGACCGCGTTGCGCGTCATCACCACGCCGCCGACGCAGACGCCGGGGCCGGCCGGGCAGGCATCGGGCATGAGCGCCGTCTTCTCGACCATGGGATGCTGCCGTACCTCATCCATGGTCTTCATGCAGGCGGCCAGGTTCGATTCCTCGAGCTGACCTTCCGGCTTGATTGCCAGGGCGATCGAGACCTGCCTGCTGCGCATGCCGATCAGTTCGGGCACGGTTGGCGGCGCGCCGAGCAGGATCAGGGCTTTTGTCTTGGCGATCTCCTCCGTCGTGTACTCAGCTCTCATCTCCTGCCGATAGAAGGCGATGGCAGTGTCAAGCGCTTTACCGAAGCCGGGCCCGGGCTGCCAGCCTGCGGCGATCAGATCGTTGCCTGTGATCATTGGTTATGTATTCTCGTTCAGAAAGACTCCAAGGTTGTCGCAGGTGAGCGCGTAGACCTTTGCTGGTCCGTCGTACGGATTCAGCTTCGTCGGGCCGTCGTCGCCGACCGTCAGGTCGAAGTGGCGCTCCATCTCCTCTTTCGTGTCGAAGAGCAGCCAGCCGAAGCCGTCCGTGTAAATCTGCACACAGGCTGGGTCGGCCGGCAGAGACAGCGTGCCAAGATAAGGTGCAGCCTTGTATACCTCTTCGAAGGCATCGTCGGTATTGATCACGATGTGCAGTCCGAACTTTCCGGTTGCGCGGCATAATGCCTGCAGAATGCTGTCGGTGCTCAATACTTTCATAGCTTCGCTTGCTCCTTAGTGGTGCAGCACCAGCTTCTTCTCTTCGGCGTCCGGCAAGTTGAGCTGCACGGCTATCCGGATCAGGACACTCGCCAGGCTGTAGTTGGAATGTTCGATCATGATCTTGTGCAGCAGATCGAGGTGCTTCGGAATGTAGCCGTGTTGAATGTCCTGCTCGTACGCATAGTCGATTGCTCGGACATAACCTGCCTCGCCCATCAGGCTTACGGCTTCTTCGGCGGAATGTCCAAGCGAGCGAAGCCAGACGTAGACGATCATCGGCGAACGGTGCACGCCGCCGTGGCAATGCACGAATGTCTTGACCTTCTTCCGGAAGAGCCGGTCGAGGATCTTCTTGGACCAGTAGAACGGCCCGTAGCCCCAGTTGCTGCACTCGTGGATCGGATACCAGAACTGCTCGGAGCCGAGCGAGGATCCGTACTTCGGGAAGCTGTCGGCTACGCTGACGAAGGCATTGCAGCCTCGCTCAAACGCATCGCCGGCCTGATCTTCCGGACCGATATAGATGCCGTAGGCCGGTATGTGCTTCATGCTTTCGCCAGCATCTTCTTTCCGGCGTCCGTGAGGATCCAGGCCAACTTGGACTCGCCTTCGATACCAACCAGCTCCGGGCCGTCCTTGGCAATCAGGCCCAGTTTCTCCAGCTCTTTCACAGCCGTCGGCAGCTCTGAGCCGGCCGGAAGCATCTTGCCCTCTTTCTTGCTGATGAACTTCAGGGCGATTCGTTGGCGGACCGTGAGTGTCTGCATGTTATTGTTCGCGGTCCTCGACCGTGTCGATTAGCTCGAGAACGTTCAGCTTCTCGGTCCGCAAGAGCGGCACCGCGGCAAACAGCTTGGTACGCACATCATCGATATGAGAGGCGTCCTGTGTTGCACAGGTGCGAGTCATATCGTTCAGCTTGTTGGTCGCATCCTTGATCGCCGTGAGGGCCAGCTTGATCGAGCCGAGGACGACCTCCAGGTCGCCCTTATCGGTCCGTTTGAGTGTCGAGAGACCTTCGAGGAACTTGTCGCTCATGGATTATATCAGACTGTCCGCGCTCAACACCGTGACGATACCGACGTCCTGGACGGCGGCGATCCTGTCGATTTCCGTCTGGCGGCGGACCGCCTCCTGGTTGGCGTGCTCGTAGGTCAACGCGACGATGTAGAAGCGGTCTCCGCCCTGGAGGACGTACTCCCAAAGATGGCTCTCATGGGGATCGCCGATAAACCTGGGACCGCATTCCGGGTCGCGCAGCTTGTTCAGGCCGGGGACATCCTTCGGAGACATCAAAGTGTCCAGGGCGCGGTACACCTGCGACGCCGTAAGCGTGTTCCGTACCGAGGAGTCGTGCAGGCCAGTCCTTTCTTGAACGTGCGCGAGGATAGCTTCGACAATCTCGTTCCGGTGCGGAGCCGGCGGCTTCGCATCAATCTGCTTCTGCGGTGACTTAGAACTTGGCATTCGTTTATACCCTCTCCTTGATGGCATCCTTCCGGCGCTCGATCTCTTCACGCAGCGCAGGATACAGCGTGTAGTTCTGCAGGAACGTGTCTGCGTTAGGACAGATCGACAAGGCGTCTTGCTTGACCCAGCAGCCTGCAGCTTCGCCGGCCGACATCCAATACGAAGGCGTATCCGTAGTCTCTTTGACCCACTCCGCAAAGAGTTTGTCCTTGTCGCGCTCTAGCATCGCCGCGGCGTTCTTGAGATGATCCGACGTCATCTCCGATATCTGCAGCACCGTTCCGTCGCGCGTCGTCCAGGTAGCCATCAGTGCACCGTACCTTCGAACGGCTCGGAGTTCTTGAGGGCGGCGATCGTGGCGTTGAGCTGCTCGAGGAACTGCGCGTTCTCCTTGGGGCCGCCGTGGAACGAGATTCGCCAGTACAAGGCGTCGAGAACGTCGAGGAGAGTGAAGTCGGTCATCACCTCGAAGTGGCCGTGTGATTCGTGATTATCGATCCGCAGGGCCTTGTTCAGCCTGACGGGAAGCCATGCGTAGGTCTCGAGCGGATGCATGTCGATACCGAACTTCTCGCCGCTCCCGTCTACGGCCACGAACGTCGGCCACATCACGAAGTTCCGGTCCGGTGCGATATGTGAGTTCCATTCGATGAGCAGATGGCTCAGGTCGGATGTCCTGGACTTGTCGAACGGTTTGTTCAGCGCTTTGTGAAACACGCGAATCGTGCGGCACCAGGAGTATCTGCGCATCAGATCCGTCAACGAAAGGCGGTGCTTCACCTCGGTCATTACGTCGGCCAGGGTGACTCCCTCTTCGATCTCGCAGGTGCAGCGCAGCAACGATACCGCGTCTGCGCCTACCTGCTCCTCGAAGACATCCTTGCCGTTGCGATCCGGCCGTATGATGACCAGACCTTTCTTTGTGAACCTGACTGAATCGATCATTCCTATCCTTTTGTGAGCAGCTGCTCCGGCGCCGCTTCGAGCAGGTGCGTGCTTCCCTTCTCCGGGTGCAGGCCCAGAAAGACGCCGGCGCGGGGTACGCCGCGGTCGGTCAGCTCCATGGCCTTGACCACGGCAGTCTCTCCGACCAGGTCGTCGCGATGGATCCACATCCAGCGGCGCTCGTCGTCGGATACGGCCAGGCTGCCGATCTCGCCGACCTCGCCGGTGTCGGGGTTGATGATCTCGATCGCGCCGAGCGAACCGGCGAACTTGCCGGTACCTTCGACGAAGCCGGCGATCGGCAGGTCCATGGTCGGCCTGGCCTTGACCTTGAACCATTCCTCGGCCGTGCCGTCAATCGGCTTTAAGACCACGCCCTCGCCGAACGGTAGCCTGTCCAATGTCACGGCTTGGTAGAACTGCTCCGGGGTGAAGTGGGCCGGGGCTTTCTCGGCGATGCACCAGTTCTTGTTGAAACGGCGGATCTCCGAGATCGTCTCCTCGAGCAGCTCGCGGCGTTCGGCGTTGGTCCACTTCGTGACGTCGCGGCCGCGGTACTTGACCACGCTCCAGGCCCAGCCCTTCACGTTCCCGTGGCGGCGCTGGTATTCGATTGCCTTGGCCGGATTGCTGTTCAGGATCCCGGCCAGCTTGGCGGCGCCGTCGATGTGCACGGCCTCGGCTTTGAAGACCGTTCCGTTCAGCTTGGGACCGGGGAATAGATAACGGCAGGACCACAGACGGGAGTGATTGGAGAGGTCTTCGAGTCCGGGCAGGCGATCGTAATACGTCACGCCGCCGTCCCGGTGGCTGCGCATGTGGACGCGGTTGTTGTCGATGACGCAGTTGACCAGGCTTCCGTCGTACTTCCGTTCGACGAGCCAGTCTCTGCGGTCGAGCGTCTTCAGCCAGGCTTCGTCCTTCAGGCGATAGTCGGGCTTGGCCAGGACCTGGCCGCGGTCCCGCATGGGGACGAGCATGCGGCCGCCCTCGCCTTCCTTCATGATCGTGTTGACGACGGCGAAGCGCTTGCCGGCCAGCGGGCCCTGGCAGAAGTGGAGCTCGAAGCGCCGCGGCCTCAGCGAGAACTGCTGGGAGGGGACGCCGGTAACGGCGAGGTCGTAGTGGGGACCTGCTTTATCGGCTTGGTGGAAGTGGTAATCCGCCGTTTGGACGGACTTCTTACTGCCGAGCTTGAGGACGACGGGGCCGTGATAGATGAGTGTCTTGCGGCCTTTGCCGTATCCTTCGGGGATCTTACCATTGAATCCGTCTACCTGATGGGGCTCGTTCTCGATGATCAGCCGCCGTTCGTCTTCCGACTTCGGCAGGCCGTTCTTGATCGTGAACTTCGCCCAGGCTTGTGCGCTCGCGCCTTCTATGACGGCGCCGTCTATGGTCTTGGCGGTCAACGCCCGCACGCCGGCGAGCCGAGCGGCTCCCTGGGGAGTCGGCAGCTCGGGAATGATCTTCTCGATCACCGTCTTGGCGCCCAGTTTGACCGACGATCCTATGGCCAGGATCAGAAGGTCGTCCAGGTTGTCCTTGACGGTCCGCCACATGGCGATGCCGACTCTCGCAAGGGAGTTCATAAGTGCCTGCTAGATCAGCTGTCCTGCGTGCTCCAGATAGGCGAGCCAGTCCGTGATGTACAGGTCAGAGGTTCCGGTAAGGCAGATCTCTCCGCCGCCGTGCAGAATGAAGTACGTCCAGTAATACGCGTGTTCGCTTGAATAGTCTTTCTTCTCGCGAATGGCTGCAACTTCCTTCAGATCGATCATGTGATCGCCATAGATCTTGAAGCGCAGCCGCTGAATAGGAGTCAGCTTAGTGAGCGCGTCTTCTTTCCGTGTTGCCATGGTTCAGCCTTTCAGCCTGTCCTTGATGAACTGGCTTACGTTCCACCAGGCCGGCGACTGTCGATACATCCAGTAGCCGTGGTAAGTCAGGCCTCCGCAGGCGATCGTGTACTTGGCGGTGAAGTAGTTGAGCTCGTGCAGGTTGCGCCAGGCTCCGCGATCCTTTTCATCGCGCATGTAGGCCTGGAACCACAGCCTCCCGTCCAGCCGGGAGATCCGGGCGGCCGCGGTGAAGCCTCCGCTCCTGACGGTCAGGCCCGGATAGATTACCTCACTCCCTGGCGGCTCGGGTTGAGCGAAGATCTTGGAGATCGTGGGCAGGTCTTGTCTGCAGACGACCTCTCCTGGGGACAGCATGGCTTTGGTCAGAGCATCGCGTTGCCGTTCGGAGAGTCCGATTGCGGCACACGTGCTCACGCCGCCTCCGTCAGGAACTCTTCGAGGAACATGCCAGTGTTCTCAACAACCTGGCGCGCACGGTCGTCCCACAGCTCGACCATGTACCAGTCCTTCTGGTTGGTGACCTCGAGGACTACGCCGATATGCTTCAGACACCAGTCCTGGATGAGTTTGCGCTGCTGTTCGACCTGGTCGTGTGTCTGGTTGCCGCCCCACACGCGAGCGGTCATGATCTTCACGATCATGCCGGACTCGAGCGCAGCTTGGATCTTGGCGATCATCTTCGGAATGGGTTTCCCGATCTCCGGTTGCCAGCCGTGCCATTCGGCAGCCGTACCGTCGAGATCGACTCCGATCCATTCGCGGTTCGAGATTCTCGAACGGTCGGTCACGTCGTTGTTCATGCTGTTTGTCCTTTCAGGTCCCGGTAGTGCCGGCAGAACCGTCCCCACCACTTCGAGTCGGGGCCGGTGACCAGGTCGATCGCCCACACGCCGACGATGAGCACGGCCTCGAGCAGCCAGCCGCCGAGGGCGCCGAGGCTGATGCCGGCGAGCGTGCCGATCGTGACCTTGAGGACCGGGCTGTTCGTCTTGACGAGCTGGATGATCCAGAGGATCGAGTAGGCGATCAGCAGGGGCGGACACAGCCAGGCGAGCAATCCGACCAGGGTCGTGTCGAGCGCGGCCTTGCCGGCCACCCAACGTTTGGACTTCTGAGGGTATTTACGCCAGTTGCGGACGAGCGCCAGGCCGAACAGTCCGGCTGCAAGCGCCGTCCAATACGCTTTCCACTTCACGCAGCCATTTGCTCCTTCATCTTGGCGATCTGGGCTTTGGTGGGAACGAACACGCCGCGGCTGTGGATCAGCTTGCCCATCGCGACCATGTTGATCATGTCGAGGTCTTCGTACTTGATCTTCCAGCTGAGGCCGTCGGCGCCGGGCTCGTAGTCGCCGCACACCAGCGAGTTCGATTCGATCTCGCCGGAGTCGAACATGCCGGCCAGCGGACAGGTCACCAGCTTGTGGAGCGTCCGTTTCAGGTGCCGCGCGCCGTAACGGGCGTCGGTGCCGGTCTCGATGATCCGCTGCTTGGCGCTATCCGACAGCGAGAACAGGAACGACTTCGTGCCGTGGGCCCTGATCAGATTGGACTGCAGGTCCTTGAGCTGGTTGACGAGGATCCGGTTCAGCTCTTCCGAGCCGAGCGGACGGAACGTGACGATCTCGTCGATCCGGTTGAAGAACTCCGGCGAGAAGCGCTTGCGGGCGGCTCCGGCGGCAATGCTATTAAGCTGACCGTCAGTACGTGAGGCGGGCGTATTGAAGCCCATCGGATTCAGCGCGCCTTGCATCTCCCGCGCCCCGAGGTTGGAGGTGAGGAAGATGAACGAGCGGCTGAAGTCGACGCGGTTGTTCGCGCCGTCGACCATCTCGCCCTTGTCGAGGATGCCGAGCAGCAGGTTCCAGACGGACTCCGAAGCCTTCTCGATCTCGTCGAAGAGGACGACCGAGATCTTCGTCTTGGCCGTATGCTGGGCATCCAGCATCTTCTGGTTGAGCAGCGGCTTCGATTCCTTGTGGCCGATGTATCCTGGAGGCGCGCCCTTGAGCCGCGCCGATTCGTGCTCCTTGTCGAACTCGGCGCAGTTGATCTTGAGCGGCTTCTTGTCGGATCCGAGCAGCACGCCGCAGACCTGTTCGGCGAGGAACGTCTTGCCGGTGCCGGTCGGACCGAGCAGCAGCGCGGAGCCGATCGGGCAGTCGGGGGCGGACAGGCCGGCGACGTGACGCTGGTACATGCGGACGACGGCCTTCACGGCTTCGTCCTGGCCGATGACGTTCTGTTGGAGCGCCATCTGCATCCTCGCGCCTGCTCCGCCCATGACCGACGGGTCTGCCTTGCGGTTGACTCGCTTCATTCCGGACCTCCACGGCTGCACCGTGGCTCCGGAGGCCATCGTGTCCCACGCAACTGACTGTGTGTACGCCGCCATGAATTGTTAGTATGCCGGGTGGGATCACGGAATGCAAGCGAATCGGAGATTAAGCTCTCTTGTCCGTATAACGCTGAAAACGTACCAGTAGTACGGGTTATACGGTCCCGCGGTTTCCGCCGCAGGACCTGCGGAACTACGCGACGGCTTCGGTCTGTGCCGGAGCCTGCGCCGGAGCTGCCTGCTTCTTGCTGAACAGGTCCGCGATCCAGCGGAACGACGTGATCCAGCGGAACGGGGTCTTGATCCGATTCCAGGCGGTTCTGAGCGAGAACTCGTTCTTGAACTCCTTGATCATCAGGCAGGTCCAGCAGAACATGCCGATCAGGGCCATGATCTCGACCATCCAGATCACGACCATCAGCGCCTTGGAAGGCTTATCGATCATTGAATTGTGTCTCCTCGGGGATTGGGATTGGGGATTACGCCAGCTTGCGCCGGCCGAACAGCAGGTGGAATCCGGGGACGAAGCTGAAGATCATGAACACGTTCATCAGCGTTCCGCCCAGGATGAAGCTGGCCACGTTGGCGTTGGCCGCGCCGCCGTGGGCGCCGATATTGATGACCTCGGTGCACAGCAGCGCCAGGATCTTGTTGTGCCGCACCCATTCCAGGATGCGGTCGCGCAGTTGGATCTTCAGGCGGCAGAACTTCAGGACGGTGTCGATCTTGAAGATGAAGCTCCAGAGCAGAGCCCAGAAGCCTGCGCCCGACATGAATCCGCTCGAGGCGGACGGAGTGACGATCATCAATCACCTCACTTGGCCAGGCCTTGAATGCGCTCGCCGATCTTGGCCATGCGCGGCTGCCACTTCCTGAGTTTGGAGTTGCGGTTGACGGCGCCGGCGACGAGCAGATCGAATATCCGCCGGTTGACGAAGTTCCGGACGGCCGCCACGATCCAGTCCGCACGTCGTTTCTCCCAGGCCGTCTGGGCGTGGCCGACGCGCTTCTTGAGAAAGCCGTCGACGACCATGGTCTTCTTCGGACCCGGGCGCCAGACGGTCAGGGATTGGCGTCGCTTCTGCTCACGCTTGTGGACGCCGAACCCGATCGCACCGAGGCCGTAGGCGATGAACTCGCCCAGGCCCAGCTGTACCAGGGTCATGTCGAACTCCGATCAGTGTTTAGTGTTGGGCCGAGGACCAATAGATGACTGCAAACACGATCAAGTAGAACACAAGCGCTGCAATTCCAAGCATCCTCATGATGCTTGGAACCTTGTGTTTGTTCTCGATTGCCGTTCGGGTCCAGGCCTCCGGACTGTAGTCCTGGTGAGCGGCTTCCTTGGCGATCTCGGTTCTCCGCGCCGGGTCCATGTCCGGCGCTTCGCGCTCGATGATGCGTTCGTACTGCTTGCGCCGCTGGTCGCGAACGATGAAGATCTGGGCTGTCAATTGGAGGAATTGAAGCAAGTTCACCCTCCTAATGTAACCCGAATAACCGGACAACGAGACCGTATATTCCGTGCATGACGCCGCAGATCGTCGGCGCGCCGACCACGACCACGAACGTCACTAGTACGACCATTACGAACTTGGCCTTTGCCGCGGCCGGATCGACGTCGGCCGGCTTGGCCGCCAGGTTCTTCAGGACGACCAGCGCCGGGTAGAGCGCGAACATGTCGTCCATCGTGCCGCCCCAGTGATCGGTGAAGCCCCGGGCCCTGCTCATGCACGCGTCGTACAGGATCTGGTAGAGCCTGTCGCCGCGGGGTACTCCGTTCGATTCGTGGTTGCGCGCAGCATCGAGCGCCTTTTCCAAGGCAGACTCGAGCGCGCGGCGGTGCATGAATCGCTTGCAGCCTGAGGTAGTGGACCTGAAGAAGCCCGGCTTCTTGACCACCTGGACGACGACTGCGGTTTCAACCGGTACGACGGAAGTGGTTGCCATAGAGCGAGCTCCCGAGGGGCCTGACCGAGCAGGCCCCTTCTTCTGAATCGGTCGACTATGCCGCGGCCGGCGCGGTCTTCGGATGATTCGTCCGCCATTCGGCCTTCTTGTTGCTGATCCATCCGAACAGCTTGCCATAGAGCTTGCCGTTCAGCTTCCACAGATCGTAGGTCACCGCAAGGACCACCGTGGTCGTCAAGGCGACGGCCGCGATATAGGTGCCGAGCTTGACGCCTTCCTTCAAGATCACGAACGCTGCCACTGCGATGGATTTCATTGGGTTGTCGTCCTCTCTGTTGAGTTGCGGATACGGATGTTTAGAACCTGGGCCTGATTCCCTCAGGCCCTTCGGTGAATCCTGATAGGGAACGGATTGCGAACGCAGGTCCGCCGACGACCACTCCGTCCCTGTGCGCCTGCATGACCCGGAATCCGGTGCGCAGGCGATCGTAGAGCGTCCGCCGGTCACCCGCGAACCGGCAGACGCCTACGTTGTTCGGCGCCGATCTGCGACGACGCTTCACCTGGCTTAGAACTCGCTGCCGTCCCGAACCAGCGACTGCGTCGCGTCGGCTTCCGCCATGGCGCCGAGCAGCTGCGGAGCGTCATCGACGATATCGTTGAGGATGAAACGGCTGCCGTTGCGGGCAAAGCCGAACGAGCCGGTGGCGCTGATCACTTCGCCGGGCTCGAGAGCTGCAATGATGTCGGCATTCTCGTTGAAGCCGACCAGGCCGGTGGTGATACCGGTCTTGCTGTCTTCGACCACGGCGAACGCGCTCGGCCGCTGCAGCTCCTGGGAGAGCTTCTTGGGGTAAACCTTCAACACGCGGGCGTTGACCAACAGGTCGGTCTTGACATAGCCGGCCTTGGCCGAATCGACTCCGGAGACGACGACGTTGACGGGCAGCTTCACGTTCTGAACGATCTGCATGGGTATTGCTCCTTCGTTGGGGATTGGGGATTGGAATTGAACTGCTACTGCTGTTGCATGACCCCGGACCGGGGACTTCGATCCCTCGATCCGGGGCTTTCTCTACGTTTGTTTACCGCGCACCAAGGGTGCGGTCGAGCTTCTGCACGGCCGCGATCTGGTACGGCTTGAGCACCGTAAACTCCACGAACTCCCGGGCGGAGTTGATGATGGCCGTGCTGACGCGGCCGCCGTTCTTGGCCACCTGCCTGCGGGCGTGCTTCAGGATGTTGCGGGCGTTGTAGTCGGGAGCAGGAAGCTCCCGGTACACCCGGCCCTTCTTGATGAGGCCTTTGAGCCACATCGTGACGACGGCCTTGGTCTGATGCTGCTTGACGCAGTCGTCGAAGAAGCCGCCGCGGGCCAGGAACGAATCCATCGGGCGGACGTGGATCTTCCGCCGAACATCGTGGGTAGGAAGGGTGACGTGCATGGTATGTTTCTCCTCGATAAGAGCTGACGGTAAGTACGATTGTTAAGCAGCGTGAGCGGCCTCGGCGGCCAGCTTCGACTGCTCGATGATCTGGTAAAGCGTTTCGCTGCTCATGGCTTCGCAGTTGACGCACTGTTCGCCGCGGCGCAGCGTCGTGCCGTTGGCGCCCGAGCGGCACAGCGTGTGCCAGTAGTCGGGCTCGGACTTCATCCGCACTTCGCGGAACGCAGGGCAGATCGCCCGCATGCGCTTGTAGTATTCGATGATCTTGGGCTTCCATTCGGAGGCCGGCGCGCCGCGGTCCTGGAGCGCGGCTACCTCGATGGACAACGCCTTGAGCGTGGCGCCCATCTCGAGGGGAGCGGTCCGGTTAACAGGAAGCTGAGGTTTGAGGCCCATCTGGGCAAACGACGCAACAGACATGATTGATCTCCTTGGATTGGGGAATACGGGAACGGTTGGCGACCGCGAACGACCGGCATCCGACGATGCCGTTTACGTTGGGGTTCTCGGCCGAGGTCTCCCGAACACTGTCGTCCGGGAACAATAGGTCTTGGCGATAGAAGGCGACTTCAGCCACCAGGCGCGAAACGATGTACATCACGCCGGGACTGGGAGCCGGCAGGCCGGTGAGGCCCTTGTCGAAGAACGAGGAGTAGATCGAAACGAACTCCTTGCCCTGGATGGCCAGGTCCGCCAGCCGGACGCGCGACTCTCTCACGCGCGCCACGTGCCCGCTGGGCTGAATGTCGACGAAGTGGTTGTTCTTCGGATTGCCGAGGAACACCCTGATCGGGTGCGAGCAGCAGTTGACTAAGCTCGCCCTGATCAGCTGCACTGGTTTGCCGGGTGTCATCGCGCGAGCTGATACTTGCTGAGCAGCTCGACGATCAGGAAGTCGAATGCGTTGAGAGGCGCGGGATCGGCCTCGAGCTTGTGTTCGTAGATCTTCGGCGGCAGAACGACGCAGACCGAAGTGGTCGCATCGTTCAGTCCCGGTTCTGTGAACGAGGCCCAGGCGTGCGGGCCGGTCTTCAATACGCCGATGAGCGACGTAAGCGCGTCGTGATCGCCTGCCCGCAGAACGATGATCGTCTTGTGGTCCTCGGCCCATTCGACGACCGCGTGATACTCCGGCGTCGTCTCGTCGTACTTGCGGATCAGCTCAGCGACGGCATGGGCGGCTTGAACTCCGCCGGCGATGCCTTCGATGTAGCTGTTGTTGAAGCAGTAGAGTCGCATGTTTCCTCTTCCTCGCCGAAGAACGCTTCCGCGATCTCGGTCTCGGTTCTGGTCTCGAACTCGAGCACCGTCCAGCAGTTCACGCCGGTGCCGTGGATGTCGGACTCGAAGGCCGCGGTACGGAATGAGCTCATTCCGGCGGCACGGCCGTGATTGAAATGGACTTCGGTGACGTTGCGGAAGATCTCTTTGTCGATCTTGCCGTGCGTCAGTTCGCGCCACAGGGTGACCCGAACGCCGTAGTCTCCGCTCCACCAGCGCTTGAGCCGGTCGATCTTCTTCAAGCGCCAGCGACGCAGGCGCCAGAGCTTGTCGTACTTCCAGTCTTTGAAGCGCCGCAGGCGTGTGAGTTTAGGTACGTCCTTCATGGCCTGGCTTCTCCTAGATCCACAGCCCCGTGGGCGTGTGGTAGTGGTTACGGATCCAGTCCAAGGCCTCTTCCTTCGAGGTCAGCTGCGAATCCAGTTGCAGCTCCTCGACTCTGTCCAGGACGGTCTTGAACGCGGGTCCGGGGGTGAGTCCGAGGGCGATCAGATCGCTCCCGGTAACGAGCCGCTCCGGCTTCAGCTCTTCGGGCGGAATGGCCCTGCGGATCTGACCTGCGGCGTGGTAGCTGGTGAGATCGCCGTTCGAGGCGATGCAGTCGATGCGATGCAGCTCGAGCAGATCGTCAAACCAGGGCTCGGCGATCAGCTTCTTCTGTTTGCTCAAACGCATGTCGCCCAGCACGCCGATGCGCATGTGGTTGGCGACGAGCGCCTTGACTTGATCGATGACGTCGTTCGAATACCGCAGGCTTTGAAGCAATACATCGGAGAGAGCAGCGCTCACATCCGCATGGCCGGAGAACTTGATCCGTCCGTCCAAGCCGCGTGCGAACGTGCTCGGCTTGCCGATGTCGTGCAGCAGCACGGCCAGCGCCAGGGTCAGCGAACAGTCCGGCTGCAGCTGATCAAGAGCCGACAGCGTATGGGTGAGGACACAGCCTTCCGGGTGGTACTCCGGCGGCTGCTCCACACCGTAGAGCATTGCTATCTCAGGAAAGATCTGTGGCAGCAGGCCCAACGTCCACATCTGCGAGAACGCCATGCCGACGCGGCCCTGGGTCAGGATCAGATTCAGCTCCTGCTGGATCCGCTCGACCGCTATCACCTGGATCTTGTGTGCGTGTTGTCTGATGGCCCCGGCTGTTTCCGGTTCAATGATGAACCGCAACCGGGATGCGAATCGGATCGCCCGCAGCATGCGGAGATGGTCTTCGAGGAAACGCTCATCCGCCGATCCGACGGCGCGAATGATGCGGTCCGCGAGATCCGTGCGGCCCATGTGGTGGTCGCGCACCTCCATGGAGAACGGATCCATGTACAGGGCGTTGATTGTGAAGTCCCGGCGATAGGAATCGGCACGCCAATCGGAGACGTAACTGACATCCAGCGGCCGGCGGCCGTCCGTATAGACGCCGTCGCTTCTGAACGTCGCGACTTCGACCTGGCGATCGCCGTCCTTCACCAGCACGACGCCGAACTTCGCCCCGACCAGCTGCGAGCCGGGAAAGACTTGCAGCACTTCATCGGGGCGGGCGCTTGTCGCGATGTCGTAGTCCTTTGGCTTGAGATTGAGGAGCATATCCCGGACGCATCCGCCCACCAGCAGTGCTTCGTG
>Ga0265326_10000386_pt1 | contig 17917 bp, 20 predicted proteins | sample 41424metaG_FD_192439 | JGI IMG/M metagenome (GOLD analysis project Ga0265326, IMG submission 192439) | Rhizosphere microbial communities from Carex aquatilis grown in University of Washington, Seatle, WA, United States - 4-14-24 metaG | ecosystem: Host-associated > Plants > Roots > Rhizosphere... | reverse complement strand
TTACAATTTCCCTTAACATGGGATTTGTAATATGGCAGATTATCTTTCCCTTGATCTACATCTTTGTTGCAGGCTTTGCGTATACTGCACTGATACACCAAGTTCCATTTGGAAACAAGACACTAGACTATCCTGCCTTTATTGCAACAGGGATGATTGGGTTTAACATAATGAACAGCACCCTGATCTCTGGAATAATAATCTGGAATGACAGAAGACATGGAATGTTTGAGCAGATTCTTGTTGGGCCATTTACACGTGCACAATACATTTTATCAAATGTGTATACAATTGGAATAATCGGTCTTGTCAGTGCTGCAATGATTACTGCAGTTGGCTATCCGCTGTTTTTCAATCAGGTAGAGTTTAACGTATTGACTATACCTCTTGTGGTATTTGCATCAATTACAGGATCCATTCTATTTGGTTCCATTGCATCAATCATTTCAACTAGGCTCAAATCAAGTGAGGGGTTTAATGTGGTGATTAATACCGTATTTTTGTTCTTTGCATTTGTCAGTACTGCATTTTATCCAGCACAAGGGGCGCCGCCAATCTTGTCCACTGCATTTTACTTTAATCCGTTGACATATCTTGTTGATGTGGTTCGTGCTGGAATATTTGGATACTTTAATGGGTTGGTTGCAACTGAGATGGCAGTTCTGGGAATAGGTGCGGTTGTCTTGTTTTTGATTGCAACTAAATTATTGTCAAAACTTGAACTGTAAAAGACTCTCCTAATGCTTGCAAGGCGGCAGCAAGAAAGTTTACGATTCTCTCTAGTATTTGTCTGAATCTCACCCTGGATACAAATTGTTCTTTGTGTAGATCATTCATTGTTCAAACTGGTTTTGACCATTTGATGTCTATTGCATATATCTTGTATCTAGTGCATTGTTTGATTTTGAACAATTATGTGTGTTATTATATATAAAATTATTATTAATCATAAAATATTATATACATTCCATGTGTATAATAGTATGATGCAAACCCATTCGCTGCAAGAATCAATTACTGACATAATACGTGCAATTTCATTTGCACAAGAATTCAGTGATAGGCCAGTCTATAACATAAAAGAAGACGCAATCCCATTAGCTGGCTCTCAGTTCACTGCCTATCGTAGATTACATGTTCTAGAATCATACAATCTTGCTAAACTTGGACGCAATCAATTTGAGATCAAAACAGATGTTGTTTCACAGCCATTACATATCCTAAAGAAGATCTTGCCGTCGTTGATCGCATTAAAGAATGCTAAAAGATTTGGGAGATACTATACTGAATCAGATATCATTTTTGCCAGAAAAAATATTCCTGGACAGATTTTAACTACCCTAGATTATGCTGCATGGGACATGACAAAATATCAAACACCTTCTAATTTGTACATATATGTAAATGATATAGATGCTGCATCTGAATTTCTAAAAGAAGAAAGTGGATTCAGTGAGGGCAGTAATGGACGCGTCATATTGCTTCCACTTGTTGGTGAGTTTTCTAATAAAATAGAAAGAGTGTATCTAGATTGCGTGTCAAATGGTGGGAGGAGTTCACTTGATGCAATAGCTATAGAATTACAGTATGACGATCAATTAACAACCAGGGCACATTTTCCTATAGAATATGTAAAAAAAGTACAAGAAGAAAACAATAGATCATCAAGATATGAATCCACTAGTGCGTGAAGCTGTTGAAATAAAAAAAGACATAGGTGATGTTGTTCTGATAGGAGCCGCATCAGTAATGTTACATACAAAGACAGGAAGATCTTCTAAAGATCTAGATTTTGCATTAACAGCGGAACTATCTGATGAAGCTTTATTGAATAAAGGATACATCAAATTTGCGGATAAACGAGATTCTTGGCAAACTCCCAGGCACTTTAAAGTTGATTTTTTCAGAAAGGATGTGGGGGATATACCGATTAAATCCATATTTGACATGTCTACAATAATTCAGGTTGATGCTAAAAATACCCTTGGAGTGATTAGCTTGGAGTGTCTCATAGTGACTAAAAGTAGAGCAAATAGACCTGCCGATAGAGAAGATCTTCACCTCATAGCCAAAAAGAGATTTAATGAAATAGATTGGAATATCATCAAATCAATATCAAAGTCTGGTATGGAATTTGAGACTATGAGGAAAAATATGAAATTCTATCACGATAATTGACATCAAAGAATATTCACTCTAAATATGTAGGACGTTATGTTATTGTATGAAATCTTGTATACGTGACTAATGAAAATCTCGTTTAAATCATACTTTGACGTATTGTATACCATGCAGGTAAAAAGACGCAGCAGTTTCTGGTTTTTGCTTCCTATTGTATTCAATGTTATCGGGGGAATAATTGCATTTTTTGTCATAAGAGAGGACGATCCTAGAAAGGCTAGAAACTGTCTATATCTTGGAATAATACTTGCTGCAATTCCCGTCTTGCTTGTTGTGGTACCGTTACTTGTTGGAATTACTCTGATTCCGCATGTTGGGTCGCACGTTACATCAAACACGCACTATGTGTGAAGATCCTTGGTCTCATAGCAAAGATCAAAAAATGATGGTTGTTATATGTTAAATTTAGTCAATGAATTGCGAGTCGAAATAGAATGCAATTTATTGATTCAAAATAAGATAGATAATCCCATTAATCCCCATATCGCCGTCGTCATACCAACGAGGGTTTCCGTCAGCCATGGGAATGTGATTATCTAATCTAATGTTGGACAAACTCATTTTAAAACTGTTGTTTCTACTCCTGTCTGGATTGAAAATCTTGAGTTGCATTTGATTATCTCTGTTTTGTCAAAATTTTTGTGTTTTAACTCACTAACATTTAAGTAAATAAAAGATCAAAGTGGATCATGAAATACAGAGTTCTAATACAAGATGAAGATGGCATGTTTATAGCAAAATGTCCATCATTGCCAGGTTGTATTTCGCAAGGAAAAACACGAGAAGAAGCCTTGGTTAACATAAAGGATGCAGTAAGTGGATATCTACAAAGTCTGAAAAAACACCACGAGTCTGTGCCTCACATGGAAGAGGAATTGGTAGAAGTAAGTGTCTAAAATTCCAGTAGTTTCTGCAATCAAGGTTATCAAGGCACTGTCCAAGATTGGTTATGAAGCAGATCATCAAACCGGAAGTCATGTTATTTTAAGACACAAAGGGTCGCACACAAAAGATTGACAGTTCCAAACCACAAGGAAATAGCCAAAGGTACTCTAAAGGCCATAATTGAAGAAGCAGGATTGACAATTCAAGAATTTACAGATCTCTTGTAATCCTCGGAATTTACCGCTTTTCTTGATGGATTTTAACAGATAGCCCGGCCCAGATTCGAACTGGGGTCAAGGGCTCCAAAGGCCCCTATGCTTGACCGCTACACTACCGGGCTTCTTTGGAACCTTGATTTGCATTCCTTTATAATGTTACTTGAAACACACAATTTGTCCGTCTCTCAAATCTTTACTGCAAAAACGAGTTTACACCTTTTTTATAGAATCTTAATTTTTATATGACATTGAGAAATTGGCATTTTTTCTCATAACCAATGCTTGTTTGCATTGATGTAGATTCTCATAAACCACTGTAAAAACAATATCTCATTGTCTTCCAGATTGGATTTCTCAAGTGCCTTGTAATACTGAAATCGTTGTATGTATGATATGTTCAGCATGGGGTATTTTTTTTCATCAAGAATGCAATTCATCAACAGTCTGCCAACTCTTCCGTTTCCATCACCAAACGGATGAATTGACTCAAACTTGAGATGTGCCAATGCGGCAAGCTCAACTGGATTTATTGTATGCTGCATCTTGTGATACCAAGAAAAAAAATCTCTCAGTATGTCATGGGTTTTATCACCTGGTGGAAATTGGGTCTTGCTACCATGTACATGGACATCATAGTCCCTTATTTGACCAGCAAGATCCGGTTTGGTCTTGTTGAACATCCTGGTATGCCAGTACCTAACAGTATCAAATGAAATCAGTCTTTCATGTTTGAGCATCTCAAAAAACGTTTGTTCTGCAAGTTCAGCTTCAACCATGTCAGATTTTGGCTTGTTAAAAGGCGTTATACCGTCACGAAGCAGCCTTTCTGTATCAAGTCTTGTCAGGCTTGAGCCCTCGATTTTTTGTGTATGATATGTAAATACAATTGCAAAATCCTTCAACTCTTGTTCCATTACTGATTTTGGCATTTTTTTTCTATTTTCGATGAATCTTTTTTGAATCTTTTTTAATTTTGAGTGCCAATCTTCACGGTAGATTGATATCATGAATATTTTTTTTCTTTCATCTAGGTTTTTGGGAACTTTTGTTCCGAGATAAAGTTCATGTGTGTGGTGTTTAAGATAATGATACGTACCATTTCCTCTTCTTCTTGCAACAAGTGTAACCATTATATCGTACTTGCCACTGAATTATTTAAAAATCTTTAGTTTTATAAAAAAACAGTGGCAAGTATTATCTGTTGGTTTCACCATTACTAAAAAAATACCAAAATAATTCTTTAATCAATAACTATCAAATTTACTGAGGATCTGCAACAACACACAATGATAATTTTTGTTGTAGAATCTGATCTTCGAAAGCGTATTTACAAATAAAGCTTATTAGACCTGAACAGGAATCTTTGATTTGTGATGCGGGCACTGGTTGCTGTTTTGGTACTTGGAATGGTTGGTCTTTTGGTACCTGAAAATTCCTATGCGCAGACTCCTAATAATTTAGCAATATTTGTGCAGATAAAAGTTGTAGATTCTGGAGGAAACTTGGTATCATATCTAGAGGCAACAAAGATACTTGTGGCAAACGTTCCAAAACTCAATTTGTTGCTTGACCAAAACTCGCCTGTATTTTCAAAGAGTTTTGTTACAAACGGGGCACAAAAGTTTGAAGTGATTAAGGCAAATGATACTGTATTACACCAATCTGATACTATAGTATCACAGAACATGATATCGTCATCAGACGGTATGCACTCTGAGGTCTTGGCAACAGCAGACCATGATGGATATCCTGTGGTAAAAGGAGATACTGCTACTGCGTATTGGACAATAATTCGTCCTGTTGCATAAAATCAATAATCTCTGAAATATCTCAAATAGGTTGTGGCATCTATCACAAAATAACCCTCTATGATCATTATGATGATTGATTGATGCTAATGGCATAGTTAGCCGACAGGGTACCGTTACAATATTTTATAAATAACAATGGTTTACTAAGTGTGCAGAAACAGGATATAGAGTCAGAACCAAGTCAAAAAGTAGAGAAAATTATGGAGCACATTGACACTGGCAAAATCAAGACAAAAAAACACTCGGTTGACGAATTTCTTAAATTCGTAGACAAGGCCGTTTCTGAATAAAACTTGTATGAGATTGATTTTGATACATTTCACTTAAAGGAAATTGAAGAAATTAAAAACTAAGTCATAAAGTGTGCCAGTTGAATGTGTTGGACTGGCAAACTAGACTAATCTGGAAATGCGTTTTAAGGTTTGTACATTGAATAATCATTTAGCAAGTAAATCAGGCATGAAAAATCCAAAGACTGGTAAGAATTTGTGGAATTGCAGTGATCAACGTTTTAGAGATATTGATAGATCATGGTTTTACTACATGTGCTTTTCAATGATGTTTTCAATTTCCTTGATCTTATTTGGATTCAATGAATATTGATGACCATAGCTTGTGGGATGAAACATTATCAGACCAGCTTTTATCAACTTTTTAATTGCCTTGTCTACCATTCCTCTTTCATGAGATGCAAAACTCTTTTTGATTGCTTCAATCGATGTGTGTCTACCACCTACATATCCATAATGATACATCTTTCTTAATACACAAATAACATGACTTTCCAGCTGCATTGTGTATTGTAATGTATGTCTGATATTTATCTATTATATATAATAATACCTAATATTAGGAATATATTTATATGATATCTTCATCTAGTAGAACGTAATGAAACAAAAAGTAAAACGAACAACACTGTCTGAGAAAGAAACAAGTGAGACTGGACCGCTGACAAGCATTTTCCCATGCAGTGAATCTAAAATCTTGGATCATATGGTAACTATGAAAGATTTTGATTATTCTATATCTGATATTTCAAGAATTTCAGGCGTCAACTTCAAAACAACACTTAACGTAATACATAAACTGGAAGAACAAGAAGTGGTCAAGAAAATAAGAACCGTAGGCAAGGCCATGATGTACAAGTTAAATTCAGACTCGTCCCAGGCCAAATCAATTAATGCTCTTATCTTTGAAATAGCAAAAAAGAGAAACAAGATGTTTATCAAACAGAACTAAAGATCGTACTTGATATCCCTATGATGAAGAGGAATGTGGCTACGTATTGGATACTAGTTCGTCCTGTCTCATAGATTTTAAAAAAGCATGAATACTGGTTAGATTCAACTTCTTTGTTGTCAAAAATCTGTATTATCTTTGGAACCAGGCCTGAAATAATAAAACTCTCTCCGATAATCAGATGTTCAAAAAAAAGTAACATTACGACAATTTTTACAGGACAACATTATGATTATGATCTTGGGTTGAAATTCATTGAGGATCTTGGACTGCCAAGACCTGATTATGCGATGAAACTGTCAAAAAATAATCCCGCAATGCAGACAGGTCAAATCATTACAAATCTATCTAAAATTCTTCCAAAAACTGGAGCAGATACTGTAATGGTACAGGGAGACACAAATACTGTCTTGGCTGGAGCCATTTCTGCACTAAAATCTCAGATTCCAATAAGTCATGTTGAGGCCGGTCTTCGAAGCTTTGACTGGAGGATGCCTGAAGAACATAATCGAATAGCAACAGACCATATCTCTGAACTTTTATTTGCCTCTACTGGTACCTCAAAGAAAAACTTGGTAAACGAACATGTGCATGGAAAAATCTTTGTTGTAGGAAATACTGCAATTGATGCAGTAGAACAAAACCTGTCCATTGCAGAAAAAAAATCATCAATACAAATTGATGGGAACTTTGCCTTGCTTACCTTGCACCGGGCAGAAAATGTGGACAAGAAAAATATCCTGTCTGGTATAATTGATGGAATAATAAAGTCTGGAGAAAGATTTGTCTTTCCAGTGCATCCAAGAACCAAGAAGCGGCTCTATGAGTTTGGACTGGATAAGAAAATCAAAAACTCTGATGTTATAATGACTGATGCTGTAGGATATTTTGATATCTTGTTTTTGATGAAAAAATGTAATTTTATAGTCACAGATTCAGGGGGAATCCAAGAAGAGGCAACCTCTAGTAAAATAAGGAAAAAAGTCTTGGTTGCAAGAACTAGAACTGATAGACCAGAAGCTGTACAGGCTGGATTTTCTGAAATAATTGGAACTGGCTCTGACTCTATCTGCAAGTCGATTGTGAACATGACAAAGACATCTTGGAAACCAAAAGGTGTCTCTCCTTACGGGAATGGAAGAACAGCTGAAAAAATACTAAAAATTACTGGTAACTTTTTCTGATCACTCTTGCACTAGGGTTGGTTTTGCATTGGTTCGTTTTGATAATAGTATTCCAACACCTATTGCAAAAAATACTACAAGCGAGACAAATCTGTAAGGTTGGTTTGTCTGGTCTGTAAATGCAGGCAAGAGTGGAGATATCAAGAGTATGGATAATATGAATATCAATATGGAATCTGCATAAAGTATTCCTTTTCGTGAGGCAAAAAACAGCATTACCGTAAGAGGCAGCAAGAATAGTATGATGATGTAATCAAATCTCATCTGCATTGCCATTGATGCAAATCCCTGCCAGAATTGTGAAAAATCAAAACTAGTTGGGCTTATGGTACTTTTTAGAGATGAAACACCTGCAATCATTGATACCATTACTACTCCGTATGACGCAAGTGAGATTATCTTGGATTTTCTTGAAAGAGTAGATCTTGCTATGAAATAAAACGTCATGGGAAGAAATGCAACTGTCAGTGCTTTAGAAAATATTGATGCAATAAATGATACAGGTGATGGTGGCCAGAACTTTTGTAGCAAATACAGTCCAAACAGGTATAACAGTATCCAAGAGTTGTCATAGCTTGCACTTGTGGAATATCCCACAAAGATCTGGCTTTGTAATAATACCGCAGTTGATACCAGTCCTGCAAATCTTTTTTGTGTGATATCTTTTGTGAAAAAATATGTCAGGACAAGTAGCGCAATGCTTGTTACAAATGGTATGACTCTGATGTTGCCAAAGATATGGAGTGAAGCAGAGAGTAATAGGTATCTTACATGGGGTTCAAATGAATGTGTAAAGTCTGATATGGTCCATGTCTGTACCCTGTCTTTTACACCCTGATAGTCAACCCATGTCTCTTCTTTTGATAATGTTCCTGCAGTAAGTGAGATGAAAATTGCAACTAGTATGATTACACCAATTAGGGCCTGTTTTTTTGTCACCTCAAAGTTTGCAAGTTTTGCAATCATTGGCCTGTACTTGCATTCCTTTTTTTTGCGGTATACTATCCCGATACCAAGTAGAATTACATTTATGATAACAAGCGGAATTGCCAAAACTCCTGTCTGGAATGGGTCCACAAACTCTGGGGTTGCAACTACTCCCTGAAACGGACTCGTTGATCTTATGAGTAATGCTGGAAATACAACTGATGATAGACTAAGCAGTACAATGATTACCGTTGGAATGAAAACTATCCAGGATGTGATACTCCTTGGTTTTTTCACAATATCATGTAAAATCTAGGGGTTTAAAACCTGAACGAATTTTTCTATTCCTAGTTTGAAATGTGTGTTTCTACAATTGATACATGCAAGTAAAACTGTGTGATTGTAACTTTGGTCATATTGTCTTCTATATTTCTTATTTTCTACATATGAAATTTTTCTTAACTAGGCGGACAAGAAAAACTAGATTTGAGATGTTGGAAATAATTGGTTAGACTTGAGATGGGATATGTTTTGTAGATCTAGTTTGCAATACTGTGACAATTCCTACTATGATTACAGCTACAATTTCAAAGTAGAGCCAGTCTGTATGTGCAAATGATATCTGGTGGCTATACCATGGTGCAAAGATTGGGAATTTGGGATCTCCGTCAAAAATATCAAATGAAATGTGTGACAGTACTGCTCCAAATGCTATTGCACCAAGTTTCCAGTCTTTTTTCCCAAATGATATCATTAGTACAATGAGTGCGATCATTCCAAATGATATCGAATGACTCATTCTTCCAAGTGCCTCAAGATGTGTCATGCCAATCAGGTGATCTGAATCAATCAAAACTGCAAAGAGTCCTGCGACTATGGTATATCTTAGCGACAAGGTGACTGCGCCAAAAATTAGGCCCCAGATAAAATGTCCTCCTATCTCATGAATTGAAAGGCCTGGAACTGGATTTGTCAGTGGACCTTTTTCTGGAAGAAGTAATCCAACAAGTGAGAATGCTGCAGAGAGGGTGCAAAATACAAGCGCTGTTTTTATGATGTACCCTGTGTCTTTTTTTATTGTCTGCAACATGAACAGTTGATTGTATCATGATATGATCTTATTAATTTGATAGAAAGCCAAGGACTGGAAATTATGTCATGATTATCTGATAAATCATTATATTACAATACAAGTTTCCAGCTTTTTGAATTGCTTGACTTTGATACCTTGAAAAAGTATGACAAGAGTTCTATGCATAAAGTGTATGATAGCTGGCCTACACTTTGCAGGCAATGTTATGAGAAAAACTATGATCCTGTGAACTTTAAAGACATTGAGCATATCATATTTGTTGGAATGGGAGGCTCTGGGGCAGTAGGTGATGTTTTGTCCTCAATACTATCCAAGACTAAAATTCATCTGCATGTGGTAAAGGGATATCACCTTCCAAGTACAGCCAATTCCAAAACACTTGTAGTTGCAACAAGTGCATCTGGAAATACTTCTGAGACACTAAATGTTCTTGCCGATGCAAAAAAGAATGGCTGTAAAATAATTGCCTTTTCATCTGGAGGAAAGATGATGAATTATTGCAAGAAAAATAAACTAGACCATAGAATTGTTCCAATATCAAATTCACCACGCGCGTCATTTCCTATCTATCTTTATTCAATCCTTAATGTCATGAAAAATGTTTTTCCAATATCTAAAAAAGATGTAATGGATTCAATATCTCATCTTGAAAAAACAAAACTACAGATCTATTCGTCTAATTTGGGAAAGAAAAACCCTGCATTGAGTTTAGCTAAATCCATGTCGAATACTCCTATGATATATTATCCGGCTGGATTGGGTGCAGCTGCTACCAGATTCAAGAATTCTTTGCAAGAAAATGCAAAAACCCATGCTATAGCTGAAGATGTCATAGAAGCATGTCATAATGGTATAGTGTCATGGGAAAAACCATCTAGCGTAAGCCCAATTCTAATCCAGGGAAAAGATGATTATATCAAAACCAAATTGTTGTGGAAGATAGTCAAGGAATATTTTGTTCAAAATGATATTCCGTACCAAGAGGTGTATTCAGTTTCTGGTTCTATATTGTCTAAAGTTGTAAATCTTGTATATCTCTTGGATTATACTGCAATTTATCGTGCAGTTTTAACAAAAGTGGATCCTACTCCAGTCAAATCAATAGATTTCATCAAAGAAAGAATAACTTAATTCATGTCTTGTTGATTTTAAACTGATACGATAATTAAATATCTTAGGGGTACCTAGCATGTTCATTTTTTGTATATTCAACAAATTTTAATATTATTGTGTTTACTGCACTGTCAAGATTTGACTTTGTTAAAGATGCAAATGGAGATAAAATCCCATGTATGTGTACATCGACATTAGTTGTGAGTCTAGTATATGATCCATTTTCTTCAAAAATCTCTGTAATTGTAGAGCCCTTTGCGTCACCATCTAGTATGGTCATAATATGTTTATCGTAAGGTACAAGAATATGTTTTACTAGCATCTTTGTCCTTATTCCCATATCTTGAACTTCTTCTTCGGCATATATCGTACCATTTGTGTCATTGATGATATTGACAGAGATGTAGTTACCTTGTATAATATTCGGATAGTTTCTGATATCTGCCATGGTGAGAAAAATCTCTTTCTTATCTACATCTGCTGTTCTGACAAATGAGTCTTTAACAGTACCTTCAGTAGGTAATATGGGATTCCCTATTTGGTAGTTCATGTATATTATAACAGATAAGAATGATATGAAAATCGATATGAAATAAAGTATGATCTTCTTATCCTGACTGTTCAATGTATGCCCTCTTTGATTCTCAAAACTTCTGAGTACATTGAAAGAAGATTCTTTGACATGTTTTGAGCATTGTAATCCTTTTCTAAAATTTCTCTTGCATACGATCCCATCTGCTTGGCTCTTTCTGGATTGTCTATTATTTCAATAAGCATTTTGGTCCATTCATTTTCGTCGTGTGGAGAAATAACAAATCCTGTTTTTTCATGTGATACCAAGTCTGATAGGGGCTGAATATTTGAAACCAATACTGGTTTTTTCTGCTCAAAAGCTTCTAGTATTACTAGACCAAATCCTTCACATAAACTTGGAAAGACCAAAGCTTGTGATTCTGATAATGTTCTAATTTTCTCCTCATTTGATACAAATCCTGTAAATCTTACATTGCCTTGCAAATTGAGTTGATAGACCAATTCTTCCAAGTTCTTTCTATGTGGGCCTCCTCCAATTATGACTAGGGTAATCTCAGGATGTGTTTTCTTTGCTATGCCTAGTGCTTTAATGACAACCTCAAGATTCTTGTAAAAAACAAGCCTGCCAATGTAGATAAATTGATTAAAAATCTGTTTTATTGGTTGAACCTGATGAATCTCAATAGCATTTGGAATTACATAAATCGACTTTTTGGTTCCGATTTTTAATAAATCATCTTTTGTTGCTTCGCTAACTGTATGAATAGCTTGACATCTTAATTTGACAATCATTTTTTCAAAGAAAGGAGCTAATATTACATTTAGTCTAGAGGTATCACTTTGTTTACCCCATAATTTCCAGTAATTTTTTCCGCATAATGAAAAAACATCATGAACTGTAGTAATGTGCGCCTTGCCAGTAAGATATGATAGTATAGATCCAGCTAGAGCTGGTGCAAAATTGTTTGAGTGAATTATGTCGATTTGTTCCTTTTTTATTATGCCAAAACTTTTTTTCACTGCATTAAATGAATATTTGAGATTATCAATAAATCCTAGAGGTAGTCCTCCCTTGTATTCTAGTAAAGGAGGAACAAAAATAATCTTGATATTTTCATGAATAGGATATGTTTCTCCCTTTATTTGATTGGTTATCACCCATACTTTATTTCCACTATTTGCTAGTGTTTTTGCCATTAAACTAAATACATATTCACCACCACCTTTTGTGGTCGAAAAGAATTGAGATAAAATAAGAATTTTCATAATTTTAAAATAATGTATTAGTATAACTTCATTTCTGCAATCCTGCAAAATAACTTGTATATGCTTTGATCACTTTATCGGGTTCTCCTAATGCCTGTATCTTTCCATCATTTAGAAATATGGCACGATCACAATTTTGTTTAATTGTATTTAGATCATGGGTGACTACTACTATTGATTTTCCTCTTTTTTTAAACGAAAGAAATGCCTCATGGCTTTTTTGTTGAAATCCTATATCTCCAACGGCAAGAATTTCATCAATTAGGATTATTTCTGGGTCTACTTGTATTGCAGTTGCAAAAGCTAATCTTGCATACATACCTGATGAAAAGTTTTTGAGTTTTGTATCTTGAAATTTTTCAAGCTCTGCAAATTGAATTATATCTCCAACCTTTTCCTCAATTTCTTTCTTCGAAAAACCAAGCAATTTTCCATAAAGTATGATGTTATCCTTGGCAGTCATTTCTGCTTGAAATCCAGCTCCCAATCCAAGAAATGGTATGATTGAACCGCTTACTGTTATTGAACCCGCATCAGGCTTGTAGATTCCAGCCATAAGTCTAAGTAATGTTGTTTTTCCCATGCCATTTCTACCAATAATTCCTATCATTTCGCCCTTTTTCACATCGAATGACACATTATCCAAAACGCATAGTTTTTCATAATACCTTCCCTTGCTGAAAAACCCAGTTATTATTTCATAAAGCGAATTACGTTTTTCATGATAAATTCTAAAATTCTTTGTGACATTTTTTAAACTAATAGCTAATTCTTCCATCTATAATTCCTCTATGATTCTATGACTTAGCCTTCTAAAAACTGCATAACCTATTAACAAGATAACAAAAGTTGTTCCTATTGCGATTACAATGTTTTCACTTGTAGGGAGTGTACCATATAACATTGCATCATGAGCAAAGTTAAGAATCTGAACCATGGGACTAAAGACAAGTATGTTTTGAACCTGCTTAGGTAAAATATCTATCTTGTAGAATACTGGAGTAAGAAAAAATCCTGCTTGTATAATTACTGTCCAGATAAATTGTGTATCTCGAAATCGCACGTTTAGTACAGAAAGTGGCAATGATATTCCTAGAACAAGTATGAATTCTAATCCTATGATGAGAGGTAAAATAATTGCAGTTATAGGGGGAAGAAAATGAAATACTACCAAGAAAATTGCAAAGACTATCATTTCAAAGGTTAACATGAATAGAGAAGTTAGACTGGAACTTATGGATGGAATCTCGGGAGGTATGTGAATCTGTGATAATACTTGGCCTCTGGAATGTATGCTATTGAGTGCTAATTGAGTACCTCGTACAAACATATTCCACATTATTAGTCCTAATAACAAGTATAATGGAAAATGCTCTATTGATGACTTGAAGATATTTGTAAAAACAACATACAGAACCAATAAAATGAAAAGTGGTTCAAGAAGTGTCCAGACAAAACCTAATACTGAGTTTCTATAACGATTTTTTAAATCCGATATTGCAAAATCCCATATCAATGATTTTTTCTTCCATACTTCATTTTTCATTATTAATTCAAAATATGTCCTGATGCCTACTTCATATTAGTTATTGGTAGGTTTCAAGATGGCTAATTCTAGTGTAGATCTTGCACCCTCATGTTTTGGATCCAGTTCTACTGCACGTGTCAAGTCGTTAATTGCAGATTCTCGCTCTCCTAATTGTAGAAAGAGTGTACCTCGATTGAATTTTACCCAAAATTCGTTAAATCCGTTTTCTAGTGCTAGGTTGTAATGGTTTAATGCATTCTGAAAATCCCCTCTTATAGTATGAAGACAAAAACCGTAGAAATAATTTAGTTCTGGATGATATGGCATTAATTTAAGCAAATTTGAAATGATGGGTAATACATTTTCATATTCTCCACGCTGTACCAAATTTTTGTACGCCCAACTATCTATCAAGTATTGAAGTTGTGTATCATTGTTAACAGTAGTCTGTAAAATACAATACTTGTCAGAAATTTTATCAATATGTTCCAAATTCTTGATATTCTCTTCATTTATGCTGGGAGGAATATGCAAGGTATTTTCTGATTCCAAACCCCAATTTTCATTTGATTCAAATCCTAATGTGGAAATTAAATTGGGCGCAACAGTTTTCATTTGAATAACATGTGATTCATTAAATTCATCTTTCCATGTGCCAATTTTTCCAGAACGAAAAGTGGGAGAGTTGCTGGGTTTTGATCCTATGGTTATCTTCTCTCGTAGTGTATTGTCATCAATAAATATTCCAATGTGGTTCATTATTTTGGAAATTGTATTAAAAGTGTCTAAATCATTACCTCCAAATTGAGAACCTGCAATGTCTCTGAATGTTATAATAATTGAACGAGGACCCATCCATTTTAAGCCATAATTCCAGAATGTATCATATACAGATGTTAAATGATGTTTTGGTTCTTTACATACCATTCCAAGTATTGCAGCACTTATTTTATTTTCAAATGTCTCAAGATTATCCCAAAATCTCTCTTCATCACCAAAAAAATCCTTCTTCATTTTATCTACAAAGTGTGCAAGTGAAACAACTTGATCCCTTGGATCTCTTAGTAAAATTATCTTAGGAAATTTGGATAATCTATTTGCAAAATCCTCTGAATGTAGAAGATGTCCTACATATATCATATTTTTTAACTCAGGAATGGCTTTAATGTAATTTGCATCTATTAATCCTATGTTGAATATCTTGCTTGGTATAACCTGATCTGCGCCAAATATTTCTGAAAGAATACTCGCTAAAAGCATGGTACCTGATTTTCCAACTGATAAAACAATTACCGGAGAATTCAATTTGAATTTGTGCTCTAAATTATTTTTGGTATGTGATATTATCTCCTTTAATTTAGAATTCGCTTTTTTATCACTAGGCTCCAGTTCTACTGCACGTGTCAAGTCGTTAATTGCAGATTCTAGCTCTCCTAATTGTAGAAAGAGCATACCTCGATTGAATTTTACCCAAAATTCGTTAAATCCGTTTTCTAGTGCTAGGTTGTAATGGCCTAAAGCTCGCTTGAAATCAGATCTTAATTTATGTAGGCATATGGCTGTAAGAAAATTAAATTTAGCTAGTACCTGTTTATCGATTGTACCTGTATTGACTTTATGAAATAATTCTAATTGATCAAGCGCCTCACGATATTTGTTATTATCAACAAGAGCCTCACTACTTTCTAAATCATCTTGATTCAAATATTGATAATTTGTTATATTGCCTAGATATTACTTTTGTATTCATGTAGTCTCTAATTATTCTCCTATAGTAGGATTTGAAATTAATTTTGTAAAGTTTACTATATGTCAAAATCCTGTATTATATTTTCCATTGCATTCTTCTTTTTGTACTTAATACGCAGTGCATAAAATTGTTACATGATATAGTTAAGCAACTTCATTGTATCCTTTGATATTTCCATTATTTCCTTTATTTCCAGATCTGATAATTCATCTTTATACCTGTGCAGATGAAAAGTACTGATAGGCATATGAGAATCCGTATTGCCTATGGTAAAACCTCTCTCATCAGTTTCAGAATGTACAATGAGATGGTGAGAAAGAAGTGAAACATCCCATCGCAAATCAAGAAATTTGACAATTTTCTCAAGAGTGTTTTCAGGCGATGTAACCAAATCCTCATATTTTATTTTAATTAATGGCATTCCAAGATCCTCATAGATCTGGTAACTATCATTTTTAAATTTCCAATATAGTGCAGCCATACCCATCTCATAGCTCTTAAATTCTTCTATCCTTGTAATATAATTTCCATATTTTCTTTTAAAATCATTTGATTCTCGTTGCCAAAATTTTATGATAGGAATTCCCCATTCCTTTAACCATGAATCTTTATTGCCCTGCAGTGTTCTCATAGAACAAACTACATCTCTAACATCTCGTGTTAGAAATATCAATGGCTCATTTCTGTAGAAATTTTTTATTGAATTTTCTAAGCCATAATCAAAAATATTCTGTTTATCTAATTGTTCTGTAAATCGCGGTATTTTGAAGCCGATGTATGTTTTATTACAATGTTTGTTAACAAGTTCTTCCATTTTAGAATCATTACCAAGGGCATCGTATGAACGTGATTCATCAAGACATGCTATATCGTTGTGGGATTCCAGTATAAGACGAAGTAGTGTAGTTCCGGAACGCTGACATCCTATTATGAAAAATCTTTTTGGCGTATCTCTGACACTCATTTCTCTTCGCTATTGTTCCTGCTATGATGCATATTAATATGATAAGTAGTTTTTATATGGTTTAAATTCACTAGTTGAAGATGTGTGTAATGTATAATTGAAACAAGGAATTCTTTTTGATCAATACAGCAGATATAAAATTTGTAGTTCTATCTTAGAAAAAATTGCTGCTAAAGATGATATGATTCTTGATGTGGGGAGTGGAGAAGAATGCATCCTAGGTGAATTCTTACCAAATTTTCAAATTGTTTATGTCGATCCATTACTTTCACTTCATCCTGATAGGGCAAGTAATATGATTGCAGGAACAGCATTTGATAATTATCTTGATGGAAAATCTTTTGATTATGTTACATGTGTAGATACTCTAGAACATATTCCATTAGAAAATCGCACGGCTTTTTTAGAACGAATTTCGACTCTTGCAAAAAAAGGAATAATTATTGCCACTCCATGCTCTGACGCTGGAAATGCCGTCGAAACTGATTCCTGGCTAAATGAAATCTACTCGATAAGTTTTGGTCATGATTACAAATGGTTAAGTGAACATTTCGAATATGGGTTGCCGTCACTCTCAACAACTATCAAAAAGTTAGAAAGCCTAGGTTTGAAAACAAAAGTACTTCAAAATGGACACACTCCGTGGCTTAGAGAATTTTTAGGATTTATCATATGTGCCTTGGAATTTCCTGATATGAGGCCGCTTATAATGCAACTGAGTCAATATTTTGATGAAAATCTATATCCATTTGATCACATGGATCCATGTTATAGGCAAGTTATCATAGCTACTAAAAACGATCTACCAAATTTTACCTTTCAACAAAAGATTAGTTCCGATGATGAAAAAATCGCTGAAAATCATTGGGAGTATATTAAAAAAAGAATTATTGCTTATTCTACTAATTTAGCTTCATTACAAGGAACAAAATTATCGGATGTAATAGAAAAACAATCTGCAGAGATAAACAAAATTGTCAAAGATGTTGATGTATTGCAAAAAATTAATCTTAAACACCAGAACGTAATTCGTGACAAAGAATTTCAATTATCTTCTCTTCAGTCGTTACTCAAGGAAAAGAATCCAAAGGAAGCACATCTCCAGTTATCGCTCACAGAAAAAGAATCTGAAATAACACATCTCCAGTTATCGCTCACAGAAAAAGAATCTGAAATAACACATCTCCAGTTATCGCTCACAGAAAAAGAATCTGAAATAAC
>Ga0265326_10000381_pt1 | contig 18213 bp, 37 predicted proteins | sample 41424metaG_FD_192439 | JGI IMG/M metagenome (GOLD analysis project Ga0265326, IMG submission 192439) | Rhizosphere microbial communities from Carex aquatilis grown in University of Washington, Seatle, WA, United States - 4-14-24 metaG | ecosystem: Host-associated > Plants > Roots > Rhizosphere... | reverse complement strand
ACAAGTCATCCCTGCAGTCAACGCGCGCGCTGTAGCTATCCATGCCCCGACCACTCCGAAGGTGGCTCCGATGTATGACCCGCCGCTACCGATCGTCGCGGTCCTCCAACAAACACCGACGACTCCTGCGCTTGCTGGTGTCGGTCCGGATGGTGCGATCTACGCGTGGGGTGTCCCGTACAAGGGTGGCACGAACGGCAAACCGTACTTCGCCGGTAAGAAAGCAGCGAGGCTCGATTTTCCGACCGCGGGTGAGAAGCAGGCGGGGAAACAGTACGTAATCGTCTCGACTGACGGCTCCCGTTACGCGTACCCCGAATGAACACGAAAGCAGATGCACAGTTCTGGGGTGGCGTTATCGCCTACCTCATCCTCACAAGACTCGAACAGATGGAGAAACAGATCATGGCTCTTGCAGACACTCTTGCTGAACTTCAGGCCGAAGACACCGAACTTGCCGCGGACGTAACCGCCCTCTCGGGCGCGCTTACCGCGAACACGACACAGATCGCAGCGTTGCAGCAACAGATCGCAGACCTCACCGCGGCAGGTGCTGGCGCTACCCCGGAGCAGCTCGCCGCGTTGCAGACCGTCGCTGACGATTTGGCGAACACGCATAATGCTGCGGTCGCTCTTGTTCCTGCTGCGCCGGCCGCCTGAATGTTGCTGACTGCGCTGGTCGTTCTTGCGATTGCTGTGCTTGTCGTGTGGCTTGTGAAGGCCATCGGGTAGGCGTGTGATCTGTGCTTGCGATCTTCCCTCTTTTCGATAACACGACCCCATGGTTTTGGATCTTTGTCGGAGTGGGGACGGTCGCGGTCGGCTGGATCTTCCGCTGGTTGTGGCACGCCATCCTGGATTCGTTGCGGGACGTGTTGAAGGAACCGGTCGCGGAAGCGCAGCAGACCGCCCAGTTAGCGGCAGATCATGCGGTCGAACTGAAAGACGCGGTTGGTACCCCGAATGGGAACGGGAATCTGATCGTCATGGTCGAACGGTCATTAGCGAACCAGGCTGAAATGTTCGCCTGGCAACGTCAGCAGGACAACAGGTGGCAGTCCGATCAGGCTTGGAAAGTTGAGCATGATCAGAAAGATGATCAGACTCGGGCGTCGGTAGCGCGCATCGAAGAACATCTCGGCTTGTAATGCAGGGCGGCAAATGTTCGTTCTGCATGTTGCCGGTCATCGGAGACACGGATGGAGTTTTGGAGATAGATGACCCTTCCCGACGACTTACCGAGAATGAGCGGGCCGGGATGCTCCTCCGAGCTTTACTTCAGGAGCTTGGCGTCGCTTGGACTTTCACACCTGACGACGACGACTAAATGTCACAGGTGCGCGCACCCGGTTTCGTGGTCGGCGAATGTGTGTCCGAAGTGTGGGGTGTTGATCCCTGACCGGGTTTAGTCGGCTGCGCCGCTCATCTCAATGACGAGGGTGGCAGTACCCGACACCACACGCGGCGGCACACAGAAGACGGCACGCATTCCTTCCGTGAGATTTGGGAAGACGCTCCCACCGCCCACGGATAGGAAATCAACATCGTGAGCACGTTCAGCGGTCTCGTTCGCGAGCCATCCGACGTGTTCGAGGTCGCTGCGTAGCACGACGAGCGGCGCGAGCGTTTCCGCCAAATAAAGCGCCGCATCCGTGACGTTCATTGTTTCTGGCCCTTGAGCGAACGCTCGGGCGATGAGTTCTTCCAATTCCCCAACGGGTCCTTCACTCATGGGCCGGATTCTACACCCAGAAAGCAGGAACTATGGCCCTCGGATTCGCCTCCGCGACAGCCGACAGCATCCTTAACGCGTTCGGGAACGCCACCGCTTACACGGGCACCTCGACCCCGTTCGTGAAACTCCATGTCGGCAGCCCCGGCGCGGCCGGCACCAGTAACGCGGCGGGTAACACGTCTCGCCAATCCCTCTCGTTTGGTACGAGTTCGGGTGGGACGATGACGAACGATGTAGCCCTCACCTGGACGAGCGTGAGTACGTCGGAGACGTACACGTTCTATTCGATCTGGGATGCGAGCTCGTCCGGCAACTTCCTCGGGTCCGGCAGTGTTACAGCGAACGCGGTGACGGCTGGCGACACGTTCACGGTCGCGATCGCAGGCTTGAGCGCCACAGTCAACGTCGCAGCCTAATCATGGGCGGACTTTCCGACGCGCGCGAGAAAGCGATCCTCGACAGCGAGTTCTCGAGCTCTGTCTACCTGCGTCTCCTGACAGGGGCGGCAGGGCAGGAGATGAACGACAACGGCACGTTCCCGGCCGGCCTCTCCGAACTCCCGACCGCGAACGGGTACGCACCCAGGCTCGTGAGCTCGGCGTCGTGGGCTTCTGCGGTTGCGGGGAACCCGTCAATCAAGACGGTGCCTAACCCGGCGCATTCTCCGATCACGTTCACCCCTTCGGGCGCGTCGTGGGATATTTGCGGGTTCGCGTTCACGTCAGACAACTCAACGATCAGCAGTTCGAATCTCCTGTATTCGGGGGTGCTGGTCGATGTGGTGAACGCGCCGACCTTGTATCACGTCGGTGATGGGACACCGTTCTCGATTACTGATCAGTATCCGATCGTTGTGCGGCTAGGTGACCCGCCTGCTGGTGTAAACCCTACGTAGGGTCTTCGGGCCCCGTCCGCGTTATTGAGATTGTCCTAGACGACGCCCGGTTCGATGACGGTGATGCTGTCCTGCAATCGACGCAGGGCACGACGGCGACCGGCCGGGCGGGGAAACGGGTCTTCGAGGACCTGTTCACACGGGTGCGGGATAAGGCTGTCGATTTTCAGATGGCCCGTAACGACATCTCCTATTGCGCCCCGTCACGGAACGCAATGCAGACCGGGCTGTTGCGAATCAATCACGGTCTGGACACGACGAACCCGCAGGACTACTACAACGCAGTCCGTAGGGGCTATTACACGTCGAAACTGTTCGACGCGACGAAGTTCCAGGATCACGGACCGTACGAGTTCGACCTAGCCCTCCGACTCGGGTTGCAGCTCGTGGCCGCGAACCCGACCGACGCCACAGGGCTCGCGCTTCTCGCGCAGACGCCAGTCCCGTCGACCTCACAAGGCTCCGTCGTCGGTCGTAGCACTCTGTCCGGGTTCACGGTCCGGAACGGCTACAACGCCACCACAGGACGGTTTGACGGCACCATCGGCCGCGGCGACGCGTCCGACGACCTCCAAGCAAGGACGGGCTGTAAGGCAACGTGGCTGTCGCAGGCTGGTGTCCAACGCATCGGAGTGTTCGGCAAGAACCAGAACGGCACCGGAGTTGTCAGTAGTTCGTCACCGTCAGAGTTCCGTACCGCCGACGCGACGGGAACGATCAGTTACGCGAAGACGACACGGTTCGTGCCTCCGGGCTACACCGACTTTTGTTGTTACATCGTTGACGACCAGAACCACATTGACTCCCAAACTCTCGAGTTGTTCGGTGCAACGAACCCTGGTTCGGGGACAGGGCAGATTGGAACGAACTTCGAGTACATCTACGGCTACCCGATCACCGCGTACTCATGGTCGGGTGGGCAGCTGACTGTCACGTTCATAAACCCGAACACGAACACGCAAGGTATCGACACGTTCATCAACGTGGGAGATGAGGTCGGTATCGATTCGTGCGGGACGGCCGCATGGAACTTCGGAGCCCTGTTCGTCACCGGAGTGACCTCACAGACAAGTGGTGGTGGGACGGTCACGATCACCGCGTCAAATCCTGGCGGTGCTGGACCGGGCGACCTGTCAACTGCGGTGATCTGCCCGATGAAGATGTTCACCGAGCAGGTGATGGCGTCGAAGATCATCGGCGCACTCCAAACCGTCGCGGATACCGATTCGTTTCTGTTTCAGTTCGGTTCCCGAATGCCTCACGGGTCCGTCACCCGCAACGACAGTCTCGGACTACAAGCGCCGAAACGGTACGAGCTTGACGGGTATACGCAGCCGGCGATCATCCAGTCACAGTTCGCCTATTGGAACGGCGTGAGTGGTGGTGTGTCGCCAGCGGTTGATCCGGCGACGATCAACAGCGCGCACAGGAAGACGTGGGCGCAACGTCAGCACATGCTCGCCGCCGCGAACGACGCCATCACACGCATCTTGGATTATTGCGACTCGAGGTTCGGTGCGACCGGCTACATCGTCATCCTTCTCACCGATAACGGCTACCAGATCGGTGAGCAGGGCGGCACGGTTGGTGGCGAAAGCTCGAATGTGTGGGACCCGGTCGGCGGCAAAATCTACGTGTATGAGGGGTCCGAACGCCTGTTCTTGTGGATGCGTCACCCCCAGTACACGCCGCAGGTGTGCACGATTCCGGTGTGGTGTGGGGATCTCGCCCCAACGAACATGGATTTGTTCGCGAACAACGTCCAGTTCTTCGGGCTCAGGAACCATCACTGTCACCTGAACCGTGACGCGAAGTCTCTGTTGCGGCTTCTGGATAATGCGTCTGATCCGGATCATGGGCGGCTCATGTTCGGGATGGGGATCTACAAGCAGTCGCTGAAAAACAATGGTGTGTGGGTGTTTGACCCGGCGACGAAGTACAAGCTGCTTCGCCTGAATGACACGCCGTCGACGCGTGGCCTGTTTGATGTGACTCCTGACCCGGCGTCTCCGTTTGGGGCGTCGGATGATTGGGAGACCGTCAACCTTGACACGGGTGCGGGTGTGACGGTCGCGAATGCGATGTCGGCGGCGATCGACACGATCAAAACGGCCGGGTGGGATGTGCCTACCCAGACGAACACCGTCAAAGGTGTCAGGGTCTAATGGCCGCCGCCATCACAGTTATCGCGACGACCTCCAACAACACTCCGGTAAGCAACACGATCAACACCGCAGGCGGCTGGGCGGTTGGCGACGTTGCAATCGTGTTGATATTTGACACGGCAGCCGGTGGCGTAGCGACGTTCGCACTCTCCGGCGCTAGCACGACACAGCAACTCGAGAGCCCCGCAAGTGCAGGCGCGGCGTGGTCTCCGACGACCTCGGACCGTGATAACCACACCGACGATTCCTACGCGGGTGGGATCTTCGTGTCGGCCTACTCGGCTCGTATCGAGGCTATCGACGCAACGCACGGATTCACGGCATCTTGCACGTACGGTGGAAGTTCCGGCACACGCCGTTCGATTGTGTTGCGGCTGCGGCCCGATACCGGTAAGACGATCCCTACTCGCGGGTCGCGGGTCATTTCGATCGGCTCGAAGACGGGTGGTGCGGGCGGCGGTTCAACCAGCGAAACGTTTTCGATGTCGGCGGGGCCAGGCACCGAGGACATTGCGCTGCTGGTCGGGTATTACGCCGGCGCGAACGTAGCTGGCGGCGCACCTACTTACGACGCTGACAACACAGGCGCGCCTGGCGAGTTGAATACCACGTTCGCGTCGTCGAATGCGGGCGCGTTTTCGAAAATCTATGCGGCGGCAGACTCACCACGACCGAACGGCAGTTCGCCGTTCACGGAACGTATCTGTTGGAGCACAAACCCGACTAGCACGCAAGCCGAACTGGCGATCGTCTATCGGGCCGAAACGCACGTAAACACAATCACGGGTACCGCAACTCTTGCGGGTGGTGGTGCGCTAACCACGACGGGAACGGTCAAGGTTCCTGGCACGCTCACCCTTGTCGGTGGTGGCAGCCTTTCAACGACCGGCAAACGGACCACGTTCGGCACGCTCACCCTGGTTGGTGGTGGAACACTTCACCTTGACCGGCAAGGCATCACCACCATCACCGGCACAGCCACCCTCATCGGTGGTGGAACTCACACACTGCACGGGTCGATCCTCCGCACCGGCACGATGACCCTCGTCGGTGGTGGCGTTCACGCACTCACCGGAACGAGAAAGACGACCGGCACCGCATCACTCATCGGTGGTGGAACATTCCATGCCGATCAGCTCACCTCTGTAACGACCTACCAGGCCGGCGGTAGTTGGGCGGCAGGCTCACACGTCCGCGTCGGTGGAAGAACGTTCACTGGCACCGCAGCGTTCGCGGGTGGTGGGACGTTCGCGGCGGTCGGTCAGAAGGCGGGACGGTTCGGCGGCATCCTCGTCTTCGGCGGCGGTGGCGTCCTGCAACTGACAGGCAAACGGACCGTTCACGCCACCATGAACTTCACGGGCGGCGGCGTCCTCCGCATGGGTCAAACCACACCCGCGGACCCGCCTGACCGTCTCACCGTCCACCGCGTAGGACACCTGCGTACCGATCGTTCGTCACGAACACGATTGGACTACTGATGTCGTCGCTCACAAACCCTCCCGTCTACACCGTCGCAGTCGGCGAATCACTCCCTTCCTTGGCTTTGTGGATGTTCACTGACCGCATCCTCCTCACCGGTGCAGACTACGGATACACCCTCACTGTCCAAACCGCAGACAACACCGCAGTCCTGTTCGCGAAAACGTCAGGGTTTATCGGGCAGACCGGTTCAGGTGACGGGAACCATCCCGAGGATGTTCCGAATCTGATCATTGCGTGGGACGCGTTCGGTGAACTCGACCTCCTAACTCCTGGTAGGTCACATCGGGCGTCTCTCGCTTATTCGAGACTGTCTGACGCGAAGATCGGCTATTTCCCGCTCGTGCTGCGCGCGGTCGCAACTTCTGGCTAGTCCTTTGACAATCGAGGTCTCATGGTGAACCTGTGGAAGTCTGAACCTGCGCTGCTCACTTCCGTCGTGGCGGCGGCTATTGGGGTCGCGGTCGCGTTTGGTGTGCATCTGACAGATGTGCAGATCAGCGCCATTACCGGACTGTTCACAGTCCTCGCCGGGCTTGTGGTGAGGTCGCAGGTCACCGCTCCCGCCAACCTCCCAGCGCCGGTTGCGCCGCCCGTGGTTGTTCCTCCGACAGTGCCGCCGGCCAATGGCTGAAGCAACCATCACCGTCACCGGCACCTACCTGAACCCGAACGACACCAACGCGACCGGTTCTGTCACGTTCACCGCCGCAGACCAGGTTGATATCACGAATGGCAAAATCGCTATTCAGACATCAATCAGCTTTCCCATCACGAACGGGGTACTGACCGGCGCAACGTTGCTCGCCACTCCGGGCGGGTATCGGGTGACAGAAAACGTGACGGGGGCAGCACTGAACCCGTCATTCGTCATCGGCGGAACAGTCAGTATTGACCTGTCGTCGGTGAACAGGCAGACCGCACAGTTCGACGCGTCCGGTATCGGCGTCCTCGTCATTGAAGACATCCCGAACGGCGGCACCTACACAACCGTCCTCGCCGACGTGAGCAAGCAGAAGCGGTGTGTGTCTGCGACTGACCAGACATTCAATGTGAATGGTGCGGTCCCGTACGGGATCGGGTCAACGATCCAAGTGTTCAACTGGGCTGCGGGACGTGTCCATTTGGCAGGGACGAATGGGACGGTGCTCCGTCAGGCTGACAACGCGTTCATTCTGCGTAAGCAGTTCTCGGGTGCGTTGCTCGAGAAGATCACTGCGACGGAATGGTGGGTTGAGGGCGATGTTTCGGTTTCGTAGGCGTCTCAGCCAGGCCGGTCAGACAACCGCCAGACCGCTCCTCATCGCGGGGGCGGCTGCGTTAACTCTCGCGTTCATTGGCATTTCGGGCCAGACGAACCCAGGCGGCCAAAACGCGTCCGGAACAACGACCACAACCGCGGCGGCGACGACTACGACGACCGCTGGCGGCACGACCACAACGGTCGCAGGAACGACGACAACGGCGGCGGCGACTACGACGACAACTGTTGCCGGATCGGGAACGTTCACGCGTACTCAGGACACGAACTGCATCAACATTCCGTCCCTGTGCGGGTTCGCAGACTCGAACAACACGGGTATCCAATCCACAGCAGTGCTCACTCAGGTTCCGTCTCAGGCGACGAGCGGAACGAACTGGTCACTCTCCAGCGGGACGGTCACCGTCACAGGGAACGTCGGTTCGACGACAACGGGACTCGAGCTCGCTGACGGCATTGGTGTTGTGATCAACGGGTCGAACCTCACCGCGTCGAACATCAAAGTGGACGGGGTTCACTGCACCGGAACGACGTGTGGTGCGACCGCGTTCGTGGTGAACTCGGGTGATACGAATGTCACGATCGACCATTGCGACGCGGCTGGCGCGCCTCCTGGCGCAGCGACAGCCGACATTCGTGGTGGCAGCGCAGCAGTCCACAACTTCGGCACGTCTACGACGGTCCAGTATTGCAACGCGCACGGCTTCTACGGCACGTTCTTTGAGAACTCGTACAACGGGCACACCGCATACATCGGCAACTATGTCCATCAGGTCACCTGTTGGAACATCATCAACAACAACAACAACTGCGGGCAAGGAGCAGGGCTCGGTGGGGAGCACTGCAACGCGTGGGCAACACTGGGGGGCCCTTCGGCGGGGGATGTGAACTCGTCAATGTTGTTGCAGAACAACACGTTCCGTATGGATGATCATGGTGCGTGTGCGTCGGACACGATCGCCACATTCCAAGATGCCGGTAACACGAACAGTGCATCTCATTACAATTTCGTAATGAACCACAATCTGCTCACATCATCCGGTGGTGGCTGTAACGCGATCGGCTGCGTGTATATCGGGAACGACAGCAACGGCGTGTTCCAGTACATGGCGTGGACGAACAACGTGTTCTCCGACGCGGACGGCCCGAGTAACGGTCCTATCAGACAGACGTTGGGGAACGTTCCCGCGAGCGGCACGTATAGTTGCCCGTTCCCGGTGGTGCGTGACGGTGTGAGTCCGTGTTATTTGACCTGGCCGATGCCGATCTCACCTGGAAGCGGCTGGCATAACTTCACTTGCGGCAACTGGAATGACATGGCCTCGAGCGCGAACGCCGTCTCGTCTGGTGGCGGCCCGGCGCGTGGTGGTGGTGCGGACGGGAGCGCGACGCCGACTTCGTGTGCTTCGCCGCCGTGGACGATGCCGACCGGCTGGTACAACTATGCGTTTGGGGCTAGACCCTGACTTTCACGAATACCCCTGCGTGACGCTTGATGCCCCTGGCCCTATCGGGTCGGGGGCGTTTTGCGTTCACGGGCCCAGTAGTACACGACGATCAGCCCTGCGGGCCCGGTCAACAATGTGACGAGCATCGCGTCGGCGCTGCGTCCGATTCGTGAGCCCCAGATGGCGGCGATGCAGATACAGACGAGCCATACGAGGGCCATTGTGCTGAGCATGGCCCCTCCCGTCCCGGTCGACGCGCAACGTCTATACCCGCGCGCGGGGGGCTGTCAAGGGATAGTGACGGAAGTCGCCGCGTTTATTTTCACTTGAGCACTTGTCGACGCAACGATTGGTCCCGGCACTGTTCGCTTTCTGACACTGCGACAGTGCCGGGACCGCCCTAGAGCTCGAGCTGGTTCACGATCCCTGCCGCCTGGTGGGGGGACCAGGCCGCATAACCGGCCGTGGTGGTCGGGGATGAATGACCGGCTAGCTCTTGGGTCAACCGCAAATCTAGGGAGGTGCGGTAGATGGATGTGAGGAACCAATGCCTCATCGAGTGCGCGGTTGCGGTTATCCCACACGACCGAAGATGCGAGTTCAGCGCATGGGAGACGTTGTGAGGTCTTGGCGGCCCAGGACGTGACCAGTGCCGGAACAGGAACCCTCTGCCGCCAAGATGCGGCAGGAGGGCTTCACGGACCCGAGGATGCAATGGGAGGAGTCGTTGTCGTCCGCCTTTCCCGTTGATCAGCAGCATGTTCGCTTGGAGATCTACGTCGTCGACGCGCAAACCTGCGATTTCGATCGCACGCAACCCCTCGAACGCGGCGAGCAGCAACCATGGTTTGACCCGTTCGGGCGCGGTGTTGATGGCGCGCGCAAGGTCTTCGTTGCTCATTGGTCGGGGGAGCCGGCGGCGCATTCGCGGGCGGATGAGACGGAGTGTCGGGTCCCGCAGAATTATTTCTTCGGCTATCAGCCACCGGAAATAGCACTGAACGTGAGATAGGTATACGCCGCGCGCTTCGGGGACGATCCGCTGGCTGACGGTCTCGTACCAGTCGGTGAGGTCACGTTCGGTGGCCGTTTCGGGAGGCTTGCCAAGCTCGCGCTCAAGTTGGGTGATGGCCCTTCGGCGCGTGTCGATGTAGGTGGCGCGCAGGTTGCGTTGCGCGCACCATGCGAGATGCCGTGTGAGGTGCAATGTGCATGTTCCCCCGCCTGGTTCTGACACTGCGACAGCGGCCACGTTTTAGGCGGTGGCGTATGTGCTGGTCAAGGGGTTCAGATACGACGAAAGTTGATTCCAGAGCCATTCGCAGCCGGTCGCGCGTTCGATGGCTTTGAGCTGACGGGCTGATGGGTCGCGCCGGTTGGTTTCCCATCGGCAGACCGTTTCTCGGCTGACGCCGATAGCGAGGCCGAGGGCGCGTTGATCGAGCTGGGCGTCTTCGCGGGCTTTGCGGATGAGTTCACCGTTGGTGAGTTTCATCTCGATTGTCATGTCCCTCGCCACCTTCCTATCGGGACGCTTTCAACGTCACTGACCGTAACGGAAATGCCCAACAGTGCGCAACTGTACCCAGGTGGCCATTCGTTGACACCTTCGTAACGTTGTGCTTAGTTGGCCGCATGAGTGACCGAACGGCCGCATTGCTTACTCCGCCTCAAGTCGCTGACCGGTTCCAAGTGTCGGTCAAAACGATCTACCGCTGGTGCAGCACTGGCTACCTCGATCCGATCCGCACGAACGGACGCACACTCCGGTTCCGGCCCGAGGACGTTGACGCCCTCCTCGCACGCGAGGACGCGTCGTGACGGTGGCTCCGAGTCTGTTCGACGAGCCACGCGCGCGGATCACCGACCCTTACGAATCGTGGGCGGCTGCACGTTCGATCACGGGGTTGCGGGAGAAGCAGGCTGCGGTCCTGTTCGTTCTGAACACGTACGGGCCGCTCTCACTGTCACAACTCGTCCGCGAATACCAGGCCGGCACTGACCGTCCGAAACAGTCCGAGTCGGGGATCAGGACAAGGGCACATGAGCTCGAACTGATGAACCTTGTCCGTGCGGAAGGTTCTCGCGTGAACGGTAACGGCCGTTCCGAACGACTTCTACACACGAATCTGTCCGTTGCCGTAACCGCGCGCGGCGATTGTGGCCTCTGCCCGCCCAGCCTCACGTCGCCGCGCGCGGTTACTGGAACAGGAGAGAACCAATGAAAATCGCGTCGCTCATGTCGTTTGTTGTCGTGGTCGCAGCCCACAACATCCTCACCGCGCTCGTGTTCGGAACTATCGGCCTGGTGTTGGCTGCGAAGTCAGGACTGTTCAATGCCTGACAAGGGAACCGACGCCGACGTTGATCGTCTGTTGGACGCGTTGATCGGGATGAACATTCATCCGGGCTGGGAACTGATGGCTGAACTGATCGCCCATGTTCGTAAGAACGGTTTCGATGGTTCGTTGGAACTGGTCCCGCATGTCACGGCCCATTTCCATGCCTGATTTTGTGCCTGAACCGTTCTTTTGGCCGTCTGACGAGGATGACGGTCACGACGTTCAAGAGATTGTCCATGAGCAGGAGTACGGCGGTTACCGCCCCATGTTTGGGGATGCGGAACGTCAGGCCGACTGGGAAGAACAGATGCGTGCCGAGTTCAACGCGGACCTGGCGGAAGAACAACGGGAACTGAACCGCATTTTCCCAAGACGCGAATGGCTGAGTGAGTACAACCCGGCCGGCTATTCGGAGTACGGACGGTTGCACGATAGGGAGGGACAGTTTTGAGTTTCGATTGGTCTAAGCACGCGAAACCGAACGGCCAGTGGGTCCAGTTTGACAATGCTGGCGACAAGGTTGTGGGCACGATCCTGAACATTCGTGAACACACATTCGATCAAGATAAGGGGCCGGTCCCGATCATTGATCTCGATGCGGGCGGTGAGGAACACGTCAGTTTGTCGTGTGCGGCGATCAATCTGCGTGGGCAGATGGCCGAGTTGAATCCGCAGGTTGGCGACAAGATCGGTGTGAAGCTCACGGGTACTGAGAGGTTGCCGGGCCGGCCGCAGCCGATGAAAGTGTTCGACGTTCGGTTGCTTGAGAAGGCCGTGCCGAAAGAGGAAATACCCCCGGCCGAAGAATATTCGGATGAGCCGTTCTGATGGTTTCGCTGATTGGTGACTGGGCTCGCATCGTTGGGTTCGCTCCGCAACGGTGCCGTCATTGTGACGTTCTGCGTCCGTTGGATCAGCTCGTCGCGCTCGTAGAAGGCGTCGGAGTTCTTGTTGGGTGGGAATGTCGCGGGGCTTGTGATGACGGACAATGACTGGGCGATCGAGGCTGCATGTCAGCATGTCGATTCGTCGATCTTCTTTCCCGAAACCGGCGATTATGGGCCAGCCGTGCAGGTTTGTGCGGGATGCGATGTACGCGCCGAGTGTTTGGCATACGCGCTGACGAACCGGGAACTAACGGGCGTCTGGGGCGGCCTCACCCCTTCTGAACGGAAGACGTACCGTCGCCGCCAGTTGAAAGAAGCCCGGAAGCGGCGGGTGTTGGCATGACTGGGAATCCGCCGACGTGTCTGTGTGGCGAGTGCCGCAAATGTAAGCATCGGGTCCATAACCGCAACTCGCGCGCACGGTTGGCGAAACAGCGGGGAACGTTGAACCGTCGCCTTCCGATCGAGCCGTTGTTGCGGATTGCGCCGTTGTCTGTGTTGGCGGCGGCGACGAACCGCCAAATCTATTACTACATCGAACGCGGAACCGTGGGTGAACTGTTGGCGGATCGGATCGCGGTCGCGTTGAGATACCACCCGTCCGAGATTTGGGACACCTGGTTTCCTGAGGACGAGTTTGAGGATGTTTCGTAGCAACACCACGGCACCGTCCGTGAAGCCCGCGCGCGCGCGGTGGCCCCGTTAGCCCCTAAGGAGTCCGATGAGTGCCCCGTCTTTCCCGACGAGTTTTGTGCGCCGCGCTTGTGGTGCTGGCCGCATGTTCAACACCCCAAGCACGCACGCGAGTCGTCCCGAATGAGCGATTGGGCGGTAGTCGCGATGTACGCGCTGTTCGTGAGCACGATGATAGTGATCGTGTTGCGATGAACCGCGCGCGGTTGTGGATTCAGGCGTCAGACGTGGAGCGGTTCAAAGCCGCGGAACGTCTGATAGCGGAGGCTGAGACGGTCAAACTGCAGGTAAGAGCCGCACGGGGCGACGGCAACCGTCCGCCGGCCACCGTCTCAGCCTCACTCTCGCAAATCATGGCCTGCATCCGGGCGCACGAATCGGGGAACTATCAGGAACACTCACACCCGGACGGCGGCGGATCAGGTGCGTACCAGTATCTACGTTCAACGTGGGCTGTCTGGTCCGCGCGCGCGGGCTATCCGGGCTACCCGTACCCGTATGAGGCTCCAGCAAGCGTTCAGGACGCTGTAACGGCTTTTGTATTGAGTCACGGTGGCGCACACAACTGGGACCCTTCCTATGGGAACGATCCGTGCACTGTCGGGCTGCAATGATGTCTCACCGATCATCTAGAATGACGGTGCCCCCGCGCTGCGGAAACAGCCGGGGGCGTGGCCGAATCCTGGTGAGAGGAAACGACATGACGCAGCGTACTTGCACCTTCCCTGGTTGCGACAAACCGCATAAGGCGCTCGGCTACTGCCGGACCCATTACAGCCGCATCCAGCGGCGCGGCGACGTGAACTTCGTCAAGCCTCGCAAGCCCGGACGGCGAATCACGAAGTTCGGTTACGTCCAGGTCCGAGTTCCATGGGGCCATCCTCTGGAGACGAAGACCGGCTGGGTCTACGAACATCGTCTGGTGATCCTCGAAGCCGGGATTGAGATTCCGCCCGGTCATCACGTTCACCACCGCAACCACATCAAGGCGGACAACCGTCTGGAGAATCTCGTCGTACTCGATGTCGGCGACCACGTTCGCCTGCACCATCTCATAGCGGACGCGCTCTGTCCGGCTTGTGGTGCAAACGATTGGTATGTGAATCCGACGAGCGGTTATCGCCGCTGTCGTGAATGTCGCAGACGAACGTTGACGCATGGTGGGGCGGGGAACTGGTCGCCGAAGTATGGCCCAGATCCCTGCACTGTCGGGATGGGCGGATGAGGCGGCGACGTAAGCATGAGCGCGACGACGGCCGGTGGAATGAACTGGCCCGGTACAACACCGAGGTCGGGCGCGGGATAGTCCACACGAAGGAATACGACGCTCGCATGGCTATTGAGCAGCGAGCGTTCAACGTCTGGCGATTGAAGACGGAAACGGTAAGCGAGGGCTACATCCTCATGTATGGCGTTCAGCCACGAGAGGACGCTGATGGCTCCTCGTAAGAAGCCCACCCAGAAGCAGCTCACGCATAAGGCGGATGCGCTATTCAGCCTTGTGGTTCGTTCTCCGGGCCGCTGCCACGAATGCGGGTCAACTGACTATCTGCAATGCGCTCACGGCTTCTCACGGCGTTACAGGGGCACGAGATGGGACGAACGGAACGCCTGGTGTTTGTGTCGTGGCTGCCATCTGAAGTACACGTTGAGGCCGTTGGAGTGGGATGAGTGGATGCTGTCAAGGATGGGCGACGACCTCTACTGGCAGATACGCAGACTCGCTCTCTCAACGGAGAAAGTTGACCTGCCGGCAGTACTCGCACGACTGATCGTCCGTACCAAAGAGTTAGAGCTCGCGTGAAACGTCGTTTGTGGTCTATGTGGGGTTATGAGATTTCGTGTTGTCAGTCGTGTGGGGTTCAGTTCCCCGGCCCTCTATGTCATTTCTGTGAGCCGCCGAAACTGTCTCTCAATGGTGGTATTGTGGGCAAAAGAAATGGCGGTCGCGCTGCGCAAACAGCCGACCGCCAGGCCAACCCCGCTACTACCGGAGTCGACATGGAACAGGGTGCCACACCCGTCAACAACCTCGCCAAGCGAGCGCCACGATGAGCGCCGAGGCGACTGGTTGGGTCTGGAAGAACAGCCCGTACTCGGGCGCACAACTGCTCGTCCACCTCGCCATCGCGGATGTCGTGAATGACGCTCACGACAACGAGTTCTGGATGTCTGGCTTCAAGCTGGCCCGGAAAGCGAAGGTGTCTCGAGCAACCGTTACCACGACGTTTGCGGATATGCAACGCGACGGATTGCTGGTGATGTTGGAGTCGGGTGCGGCGACGCGAACGCCTTCCAGGTTCCGTTTCGTGATGACTAGCGCGACCACTGGCATAGTCGATTCCTGTGGAAAAGATGGCGGACTAGGCCAATCGAACGAGACAACTATGCCAATCGACGAGGCCGGACTATGCCAACCACCGCGCGCAATACCAAAAGAGCAATACCAAGAACAGAAAGCGGAGTTTTCCACAAGAGCGAAGCCCGACTGCCCGTCTTGTAGCGGAACGGGTTGGCGGTACTACGCAACCGCGGGACGCGAAGCGCGCTGTGAATGCACGAAGGAGATGGCCGGATGAGGATCACGATCGAGTTTGGGCGAAGGCGCGGCGGAGCGCGACGAGTGAAGAACCCGCGCCCCATCACGACGTGTTCTAAGCCGCCGCCTCCACCGTCTAGTTCTGGCACTCGACGCGAATCGAGGTCGGCGTGAGTTGTGATCGGTTCGCAGCATGGACTCCCAAAACCGCGAGGGAACAATGAGCCAAACGAAAGGTTGCACTGTGAACGAAATCATCATCGACGGCGAAACATTCGTCCGTCAGACCCCGACCGTCGAGAAGCCGACTCGCATCGTCGTGTTACAACGCGGATGGGTCATGGTCGGCCGTTGGTCCCAGGACGGCGATAACTGTGCGCTCGACAACGCGCACGTCATTCGTATTTGGGGGACCACGAAAGGGCTCGGAGAGATCGCGACGAACGGCCCGACATCGAAGACGGTTCTCGATCCCGCGGGACGGGTGACGTTCCATGTGATGACGACGGTCGTCACGCTCGATTGCAACGAGGCGAAGTGGTCGCTGTGAGTATCGCGGGACGCTTTTGGGAAAAGGTCGAGAAGACGCCGACATGCTGGCTCTGGACCGGCGCGGTCAACGGGAATGGGTACGGGAACTTCAACGAATCGGGCCGTTATGTCGGGGCTCATCGGGTTGCCTACGAGTTGGTGATCGGCCCGATTCCCGCTGATCTGACGCTGGACCATCTTTGCCGCGTCAGGCTCTGCGTCAATCCAAGCCATCTGGAGCCCGTCACGAACGGAGACAACGTCCGACGTGGGATGAGTGTTCCGGCGCTCAACGCGCGTAAGACGCACTGCAAACGCGGGCATCCGTTCGATGCAAGGAACACCTACCGTCGACCGGACGGCTCTCGTCAGTGCCGCGCGTGTAGGCGCATCGGGGTTCCGGCATGATCGCTCTAGCCGCGTCGCTCGGCGAAGACGCACAGGCGTCCCACGGCTACGGCGACGGCTACGGCGACGGCTACGGCTACGGCTACGGCTACGGCTACGGCGACGGCGACGGCTACGGCGACGGCTACGGCGACGGCTACGGCCACGGCTACGGCTACGGCTACGGCTACGGCGACGGCGACGGCTACGGCGACGGCGACGGCGACGGCAACGGCAACGGCGACGGCGACGGCTACGGCTACGGCGACGGCAACGGCTGGTGAGCGCGTGATGGCCCCGATAGTTCCGAGGACAGCATGAGCATGGAAATCACGATTCACGATCTGTCGGCCCTGCGCGGCGTGATGGAACAACTCGCCGCACTCTCGGTACTCAGCGGAGTCGAAACCGTGGAGATTCACACCACTATCGAAGGCCAGAAGTTCGTCGTCGGTTATGGCGAATCGGGTGAGCCGGCGATTCTGAGAGCGGAATATTCGGAGGCGTGATGGGTGATGGTGTACGACCCCAACCCGCGTCGGCGCTGCCTGAAAACTGTCCGAGCTGCGACAAACGGTGGGAAGTCGATGGCTACTCGCGCGTCATCGGAGTGGTTATCAACGATCGCGTCGCACGGTGGCAATGCCCCGATTGTCTCGCCTTATGGGACCGAGACGCATGGAAGCTGTCGGAGGTCTTACCCGACGAGATGCAGTCGAAAATCGGTCGTGAGGCTTTGGCCCGTATCCGTAGTGAGATGAAAACGAAAGGCGACGCGTGAACGAAAAAAGAGGAATCGGATGGGTTTCTGGGGAGATACCCGCGGCGGCTCGGATTGCGAAGTTCTGCGACGAGTACGCGCTGATGGGCGGGATCGACCCGAACAACGTCTACCGGCTGCACCTCGGTAGCGAACGCGAGTGCGCGGTGACGATCGAAGACCTGCGCGCGTTGGTGGCTGAGGTTGATCGTCTCCGCACAGAACCCCCAAACGACGACGAACCGAGCAAGGCTGAGATCGAAGCGGCTCTAGAGGCGGTGCAGCACTACTACATGCTGTTCGGGGATCTTCACGGTAAGTCGATCCGACTCTCGGAGCGCACCGTTCGCGAAATCCTCACGACTGCTCTGCGGGCCGCGGTTGCTGCTCGTCGTGTCCGCCCCCAACCACCAAACGAGGACTGAACGATGGCAGCAGCCGATCGCGTTGAGATTTCGGTGAGGTATCACCAAGTGCCACCAGGCGGGTATCCGTTCTACGACTGGTCGGTGACCGTTGACGGCATTCGCGCTAAGGGAATGCGAGATAGTCAATGGGCGGCGCTACGAGCTGCACGTCGTCGCGTTCGCAAGATCCAGCGGTTGCGTTCCAAGCTCGATGTGCCGTCGCTTATCGAAGTCGCGGCCCGCCCCTTGCCAGTAGAGGACACCCAATGAGCGCGGAGACCGAAAAAGTCGTCGCGATCTTGCGGAGCTATCTCGGCGTGTTTGATGACGCCATCGACAGCCTCTCCAATGCGCGCGAATCGCTGATAGCGCAGTTGGCGCGGGTTGGAGTATCGAGTATCCCGCCACCCGACGAGGACACGAAATGAAGGCAGTAGAATCACAAGAACGCAGGAGGTCGTCGGTGCAAATCCGACCACTCGGTTTCAAGGCTCCTGTAGCTCAGTCTCGTAGAGCACCTGCACACCCGGCCGGGGAAGGTTCGGCGTCGTGAGCCTCGACCGAGGACGCCGTTTCCCCCGAGCGATCTCTTTGGGAGCGAGTATCCCGCCAACGAAGGAGACGCCGACCGATGGGTGACGACTTTGACGAGGCGTACTCCGAGAACGTGCATCGGATCGC
>Ga0265326_10000368_pt1 | contig 18836 bp, 27 predicted proteins | sample 41424metaG_FD_192439 | JGI IMG/M metagenome (GOLD analysis project Ga0265326, IMG submission 192439) | Rhizosphere microbial communities from Carex aquatilis grown in University of Washington, Seatle, WA, United States - 4-14-24 metaG | ecosystem: Host-associated > Plants > Roots > Rhizosphere... | reverse complement strand
CAATACATATGGATTCTTCTTCTTCTTCTTGTTGTTCTACTGGTTGTTCTAATCTAGGTGGTAAACTAATCGAGTCGTCAAAAATAGAAGGTGGACCAGGTGGAAAAATAACAGATGAAGATGATGAAAACATCGTGAAATTTGGTGATACGTGGATTGAATTTGAACAAGTAATTGGAATTAATGGTACAATTAAAATACATGAATCATCGAGACCGTCTTTATGGGTGATTTATCTAATTTTAGTAGGAGGAGCACATATTCAAGTTTGGCTCGGTAACGATCAAACTAAGTATAAAAGAAATCTTAATTTGTGCAAAGAAGAGTGGAAAAAAGCGAAAATCAAAAATAAATCAGAATAATGGTCGAACCCTGAAGGGTTCGACCATTTCACCTTCCATTCAAAATAGCAACTACTTCAGGATCAAGTTGTCCTCCTTTTTCTTTATATCGATTAAAATAAAATGATTTGCGAATATCATTTTGAATTGTAGAATCAGTGTCATCGTTATTCTCTTCTATTTGTACTCTAGTATTTTCAATCATTTTATTAGCTTTTTCTGATCCAAATTGATTATTTAAATAAGCATGAAGTTTTCCATGTTCTTTATCAGTCAATCCAGCACCGGTGGTGCTCATGCTAGTATGAGCACCACCGGGATTTAATGAAGTAAAAGGTTTATTATTAGGTTGTTTTTCTTCTTGTTGATTTTTAATAATAATAACTAAAGGTTGTGTCTCGACACTAGCCTGAGGCTGTGCTAGATATTGATTATGTATTGATTGATAATGATGATCTTCAACGGGTGTATCTGCATTTAAAAGTAAAAATTTACGTATAAGTTCATCGTCTGAAGTAGTCGCAGTTGGATTTAAATTAGTTCGTAGATATTCAATCACTTGATCTTTATTCATTTTCTGTTCGTGAACTAAGGAAGAGAGATGTCTGCAATACAACCTGTGTTTGAGACTACTAGTAATAATAGTTCTATTTTAAATTTATTTATTTCTTTATTTTCAAGTCTAATTGATTATATAAGTAAAGGAATATTTGGTATAAAAACTAAGGTTTTAACTGGTAAAACACCAGAACAGCATGCAGAATTACTTAAAGCAAAACGTACTGAATTAGAAAAAAAAGTGGAAGGATTAAATAATGAAATAGAAAAGGAACAAAAAGAAGGAGATAAACACAAAGAAAAAATTCAACGAAAATGTATTGCTGAAGGAAGACCGGATGTTGATGAAGAATTAGAAAAGAAATGGTTGAATTCTGAAAAAAAAATACACGAATTGCAGAAAGAACGTAGACGTTATCGGAAATCACTGGGATATGTCGAATTTCAACCAATAGAAGATGTAGTTGATCCATTAGAAAAAGAATGTGTAGAATTGGCATTAAATAGTGGTATCTATAGAACTCATAAGAATCCTAAAGTAGATCAATTCTTTAAAAAAAGAGATAGATTATTAATGGAACAAGAGAAATTGATACAAAATTCTACTGGAAAATTATTAGAACAAAATGGAGATACCGCTAATCTTTCTTCCTCAAAAGAACTATTTGAATCGATTAAAGCAAAAAAAGAAGAAGAAGAAGATCAAGATGAAGAAGCGGTGGGAGGAGAAAAGGATGATTACATAACCAAGAAACAAAAAGAATTCAGGGCAGAATTAATGAAAATGCTAGAAGAGCAACAAAAGGCACAAATTGATCAAGAACAACAACAACAATTAGAACGTAGAAAAAAACAATATGATCACAGTGGAATTGTTACTACTAATACGGACTCAAGCTCGAGCGTAATTTTAGAAGTAGACGAAGAGGAAGAAGATGAAATAGAACAAATTAATCATTCATAATTTAAAATAGTCTTTTTATACATCAGAAAGATGCAAATGTGTACATTTGCATCTTTCCCACCATGAGTCATAACGGTAATTTGCGTATGCCTTTTGTACAAGCTCGAAGCGCAGCAGATAACATAAAACAATTTCGTGGTCATTATTTTGATTCGAATTCGAATTCTCTTTATGTGAATAAAGAAGTATTAAAAAGATGGTTCCCTCAAGTAGCTAATGTAGATGCTATTAAATTAGGACTTGTACTCTCTCTGGCTATGTGTTTGTTATACTGTCTTGGTATCTTTTTTATTCTCTTTTATGCATTGCCAAATAATGCCCAGATAAGCAAGTCAAGATTTCAACTCGGTTGGAATTCTCTTCCATCAGGAGTGTCTAATATGTCTATTCCCAACAATACCGCTGGACTTTTATTTGATATTAGCGGACATGGATTTCAATTTATTGTAAATGATCAAACGACAACTAATTCGACATTTTGGCTTGTGAATGATCCAATAAAAGGTACAGTGTTGCTACGCAATAGAGTATATGTGGCTAATTCTACTTACTTACTGACTGCAGATGATGCAGTGGACTCAAATATCACAGTGTTAACTCCTACTTCAAAACTTACCAGCCTGACTGATTCGTATACTATAGCCTATTGGTTTTTAGATTTAAATACAAATACAAGTGCAAGTCAACCAAACGAATACATCATTAGTAGCTACTATGCTGATGGGTATAAAAACCCACTAACAAATATTACAGCTAGTGATAGTTTTGGAGTGTTTATTGATAACGGACTTCTTACTGATTCATTCGGGGTCCAAGTAGGGGAGAATTTAATCGCGACTGATATACCAACAATAGTCCCGCATTGGTCCCACTATACCATTTCTTACAATAATTTTCAATTGTCTGCTCATATATATATAAATGGAACGTTGGACACGACATTAAATTACAACAGTCTATCTCATTGGGACCCGATCGCGAATCCTGGAATTCAAGTGGGAGGTTTCCCTATAAACTCGACGGGATCAAATTTGGGATTTTACGGGTTATTGACCAATTTGACTGTCTGGAACTATGATTTAAATGAAGCGCAGGTAGGTCATCTCTACCAGATAGAGCTAGCTGCGAGTTAAAAATGATAAGCGGGAGGAGGAGGAGGAAGTAAGGGAGCAGACGGTTTTGTAGATCTGTTTTTGGGAGAGGTGTAGAAGTAGAATTTTTATCATATAGTTTATTCATTGATTGTACTAATGTCTTCATATCATCTTCAATATACCAACTAGATGAATAATTAATTATTTCATCATTCAATCGTGATTTGTAAACAATTTCTAAATAATAAGGATACATACACCAACAACATCTTTCAACTCTTCGTACTTCTTTAATATCATCTACAATATAAATACCAGTGGATAATCTGACACGAATCACTGAATTGGAAAATGAATTATGAAACTAGACTTCCAGATAATCAAACGACTCGTACCACTGCCAATCGTCTATATAAAAATATTCCTTTTCGTAATAATCTAATTCCATCTCACAGAGAAACATGAATGAACTATGAGTCGATATGACTTAAACGATACGAGGGACGAGAATGACAATGACAGAAGTGAAATTTGATTGTACTGGGATCTACATAATCAAATTCAAAATCTTCTCGTTTACAATCAATAATTGAAAGAGGAGGAGATATAAGCACGGGTTGAATTTTACTCCAAGCTGTTTCTATATCAACTGTATTCTCTTTTAATTCAATTAGTAAACGAAGTTGAGTCCCTTCCATTATACTATAAAAGAATTCTGAACACTTCTCTTTTAATTCTCGATAAATCTCTGAACGAACACATCGATCTTTATCTAGATATTTCTTTTCAAATATTTCAACACGTTCTAATTGTTCGGGTGTCAGAGGAGGAAGTGACATGATGATGAATGAACTAGTAGAGATTTATCTGGCAATTTTCTGTCTCGTCTTCTTATTGTGTTTCTGTTTTATTATGCACCAATTTCCTTCATTTGCTCACGATTCTCTTGGATTGGGTCCTCTTCAAGAATTTAAATTTCATACAAGAAGAGATTTAATTGATTATATTAAAACGTTAGAACCAAATCAAGTGATACGCGTAGGAGCAACTACAGATTATGATCGACGTATAGCAGAATATATAAAAGAAGGATATAAAGGACTACTCTGTTTTACTCCTTGTGATTGTATGAGAACCGGGGAGAATATTCTACTAAGAGATTGTTTTGACACTCTCCCACGACACAATCGACATAGAAGAAGTAATATCACAGAAGACAAATCAGGGTATGTCTATATCATAGTTGGTTCCAGGCAAAACATTTAATTTTCTCAATATATCTGTCCAGTGTTCAATTTCAGTTACAAAGGTCTCAGGAGTAGAATGAAACCACCTCGCTCTTTTATTTTCCATTACTTGTAAATTATTATCTTCTATTTTAACTTTCATACTATCAGTTGAATATCTTTCAGCATAAAATCCCATTTTAAATTGATTTTCTTCATCAATCGCAGTGATTAAATCTGTATAGTCCGCTTTCAACATACACCGAGCAATATTTCTAGTTCTTTTTTGTGATTTATATACTTTATCTGCTTCAATCCAACCAAAGAACCAACCGATAGTTCCCCAAACATAATTCATTCTTCCAAAATGGGAATCTTCTTCGCTAACTATATTGTGTTTGGTTATTTGGAGCACGAGCCTAAAAACAGCGAGACTTCTACATTTGAATCACATCTCATTTTTCATTTATGTCTTTAGCTCAAATTCCTCCGTTCCATCCTCGGTTCGTAAAACCTGAAATATATTTCTGGAAAGCAGAAGAAATTCCGTTCGGGTTCCTTAGCAACTTTTTTCCCTTGAACAACAGCTGTAGTTTATTTAAATCGGTAGAACATTATTACCAGGCATCTAAATTCGATGATCAAGAATATCAAATAGAAATATTAAATACGTCTTCGCCGTATAAAGCTAAACTTCTTGGAAATCAAGAGATAGGTCTTGGTTTCCAAGCCCCCTGGCGTATAGAACTCAATGAGATCATAAAGAAAGCACAGAAAAGAGGAATTTATCTTCGATCTGACTGGGAATACATTAAAATTAATATGATGTTATCTGCTATACGGGAGAAATTCAATAAAGATGTACGACTAAAAGGTTTGTTATTAGGAACAGGACATGCAAGATTGATAGAGAATTCACCATACGACAGTTTTTGGGGTATAGGGAAAGATGGAAAAGGGAAAAATCAATTAGGACTTCTCCTAATGCAAGTTAGAGAAGAGATAAGAAGAACAACAATAGCAATAATAACAACAGAATCAACAAAAATGTAGGAACAGATAAATCATCTTTCTTTATCTTTCTGAAGAGAGTCTAATAGCGCCCTTGTGAATCCTCGTTTGAGGGAATTCAAATTTTCATCTTCTGTACTCCATCGAATATAAACAGAAGGAAAATTGAGTTGAATCCATTGTTGAAACTTGTTGACTTCTTCTACATCTCTTACATTATAGAATCTAGTTGTAGTGTCGTTCTGATGAATATTTAAATAGACTTCATTTTCAAACAGTTGAGATTTCTCTAGAACGATGGATTTAATGGAATCATTGTTAATTTTAATAGACACGAGATCATCTTCTTTATATTTCATTACTCGAGGATCATTTGGGATATGTTCTTCTGTATCCATTGGAATAGTCATATTAGCATTATTTATATCTTCAATTAAGGCCGACCATCTTAAATGTTTAAATTGAAAGAAAAGAGACTTAGACATTTATCATATATATATAAAATAAGAGAAAGAACAATAAGGGTAGGCACTACAATAAATAACTATAATTTCTTCAATTGGATCACAATACGAATCAAGCATGCAGTAACAGAATGAACAGAATGGCATTTGGAAAGTGAGTGAGTGAGCGAGCTAGCTCTGTCACTCACAGTTCAAGCGGAAATGTCAGCGCCTCCTTTACCGTCCATTTCGATTAAAGAATTTTCTATACGAACTGTGTTTGATATAATTACAACTAATCCGTTACTGAGAAATATAATGGAGAATCTGGGTAGACACCTGGTTGATGAGATAATAATCAAGAGTTCTCAAAATGTACCTAAATATGAAATAATAACTGATCTTGAAATGAAAGGTGAAACAAAAGAAGAACAAGAAATTCGTTTGAGTATTGCTATATTAAAACAAGTAGCAGCAACAACAGAAGAAGTGATGATTCGAGTGTTCAAAAATGCACTCAGGACAGAATTAAAAGAAAAGCATGAATTATTATCTAAATTGAGAAATGAAAATGAAAAGGATCAGAATATGAAAAGCGAGAACACTGAATTGTATAATTAACGGACGAAATGAGTACCACGCGTATCAGTGGCGCCCTTTCTTTTGATCTCGGTACTAAAGAAGAAGAATGTGATTTATTATTTTTTAATACCGGTGATCTCTTGAATAATCAATCTAGTTACGTTCTGAAGAATATTAAGAAAGGTAAAAGCACAGCTTTTACCTTTTCTTTCGTTTGCAAGCCAAAGTTACCATACTATCTACATATCTATGTGTTTATAACAGATAAAGAAGAAAGAGTACAACTTCATAAAGGTTCATCTCGAGTTGAGTGGAAAGAGATAGTGAATAAAAAAGGAGCGGAGATAGATATTAAAGATAATTCAAATATAAAAATAGGTACAATCTCTCTACTTGATATTCAATTTCCTGAAATATGGTCTTATCTTTTAACCCCTGAAACAGTAAATCCTTCTATTCAAGCAGTAAAGGAGGCGACTAAAATAAGTGATAAAATTAATCGTACTGTATATCAATCAGGTACGTATAAATTTGATCCAGAACTACAAGTATTTTATTCATTTTTTACCCCAGCGTTAGATGACTCCACTCCTATCATTACTTGGCCTATTTTAGCTACACAGAAGAGAAGCACAGAACACATCTCTCAGTACTACTTTTTAAAGAACCTGTGTCATATTAGTTTTGTCCTCCTTGGTTATCAACTCACCGATTTATCTAAATTAAGTGTGGTGGATGAAGCTGAATTGTTCGGTGAGACAGTGACACTTATTTTACATACAGGTACATATATAGGAGATACAGTCGGTAAAGCTAAAACTCCTACTGATCAATGGTCTCGACCTTCCACTTGGCCTAAACTGGATATCGCCGGAACTGACTGCGAAGATACATCTAATCTCATTCAAGAACTCATTCATTCATTTCAAATCGTTCCAAATTATAATCATGATCCTATTTATGAAGTTGTACAACAAACAAGTCAACGTTATTGTAATCTTTTAGTATTAGGAACTCTTAAAAATACAGATACACAACAATATGAAGGACATGCATATGTCACATGTATTGATCAAAATTATATAGATGAAGTGGTGCGAGGAAAAATGGAACGATCTGCTCCGTTCTTCCCCACACTTGTCATTGAAACTACTAATTATTCGCAAACAGTATGGAATGAAGAATATTGGAAAAATAGGAAGAAATGGGAATTCAAATATAATAAAGAATTAGAATATAAGAATAGACTACCCTCACTATTTCGATGTAAAACACCGGCATTTCGTATTCATGAAAAAGGATTTTATAGCAAAGTAACACAACTCCATTCAACAGATGGACTGAGTGTAATCTGTCTGAATGGTTCGACACTAGGAGTTGAAGCTTTTGATTTATTCATGTTAAAATTGAAATCAGATTCATTTCAAATTATCAATAACGTGACTAATATTCCAAAATTTATAAGAGAAGTTTGTATTGATTTCCCACCTTCTTATTTACCAAGTTTGCTCCAAGAGCAAAAGCAAGAACAAAAACAGCAACAATCTACTATTCAAGAAGACATCTCAACTAAATTACACCTGACACTACGTACCATAGATTTTAAAGCAAATGAAAAACAGATTAAAAAAATCTTTTCATCTATCCCGTCTACTCTTTTTATTGATGTTGTATTATTTAATCCACCTAATGGTTCTTTTACTTTAATTTGTTTTTAGCTAAATGAATCAACATTCGATTGAATGGCATATAGGCTGTTGACATTTCTTCAATTTCACCCAATGATTTATTATTTAATTGATAATATTCAATAAATTGTATACAATGATCGACATACGTACCTACTTCTAAATATTCAATTTTTCCACTCTGTTTCACTATATCATTAAATGTAGATTCATCCATTTTGGCTACGAGTTCTAATACTTCTTTAATAAATTTAATATTAAATGGCATACGCTCAAATCCAAAATCAGCAAGAATACCAGCTGGAAATGTACTAATCGATTGAAAATTAAATGATGGACATAATTCTGGATAAGCTCGTAAACTTTTTAATATTATGCATACCGCTTCATCAAATAAAACTTCACGTTCAACTGGTTTAGGTATTACAATTTCACCTTCTTCTGTTCTTTTTGCCTCATCAAGGATTAGAGGAGAAGGAGGATCAACTAAAAGAGTTACTGGAGGAGGAGAAAATGGCCTCAGAAGAGGAGGAGATGGAGTATTTTTCTCTGGTTTTTCATAATACAGTATTGTATAACGACCATTTGTTGAAGGATTAAGTTTAAATCCTATAATAAGAGGTGGATGTTCTTGTTGATATGCATGAATTTCTTCAAGTGTTGATATAATTAAATTTCTCTTATTACCTACTTTCAATTTAGTTGCTAATGTATTGATATTTAATTTTAAATAAGTCCATTCTTCTTGAGGTGGAGTCTTTCTTAATTCAACTAAATAATCATAAAGAGTCCAAAATATTTCACTTCTCCTTTGTTCTTTCTTTTGCTGTTTACTTAACACTGTTTCAAATCCTTCATTGCTGCTATCAATCTCCATTTTGCAAAATTGGAAAATGAATAATGAACTAAGCGGATTGATATCAATGTGCTCCACTGGATGTAAAGAAGATGAACTACCCGAACCACCTCTTGATGTAAAATGGCTTAGAGCAGTTGAATCTAAGCTTAAAGAAGCAAGACAAGCTGGCATTAAACTAGATAGTAAAGGAATACAGAAAATAATGGACTCTATTCCTCCTTCGCCTCCTTCTGAACCAGAAGAAGTAAAAGAAGGAAAGATGGAAGATATCAATGTAAAATGTAAAACTTGTGGTATTATTTTACATCCTACTGATTCTATTGTGGTTATTTATGGACAAGGGATATTGCCAATTTCTTATTGTAAAGGGTGTGGAAGAAATGCAAGATGAGGAAAAGCTACTTCTTTATGTTTGTTTGGTACACATATACATGTATATTCACCATTTGGGTTGAACAGGGTATATGCACGAAGATCAGGATCGTCTTGCATTTGGATGAGTGTATCTCCATGAGCTTCGCATATGTTATTCATATCAATGTAATATGTATTCGTTTCTTGACATAGAGTAATACATTTACAGTCGAGACATTCTGAATAATAGACCAACTCGTGACACATTTCACATAAAGGAGTTTCTCGATGGAGCCGCGATCTTTCAGTTAAACACAATTGTTCATGTGGCCAATCAGGACCATCATATATATAACACCAATATTCTAATTGAAACCGAACAAATTCTTCTTCATTTAAAGGATATTTACCAGTTGCCGCAGCTTGACAATTCTTGCATACTGCATATTCAGCAACAATTTTAGCGAGTTCCAGCGGTAAATCTGCCTGTTCTCCTTCCCATTTAAATGTATTAATACTTCTTCTAGGTTTTAATGAACGTCTAGGAGGACATATTCGTTTATTATACCCAAAACTACCAGTCTCATTTTTCGTTTTCCTTTTCATGGATTCGGCCATAGTTCAAATTGAAGAGTGGGACAGTTCGCACTCGGTCAAACCCCAACAGTCTGATTTACCACACTTCATATTCCTCTTTCTTCTCTGGTTAATCTTTTTATATTATCTCTATTACTTCTATATCATTAACGAATGACTTCTTTTACTTGGTCTACTTCTTCTTCTTCTTCAGATCCAGCAAGTTCTCCTGCTTTCTTCACACCGATGTTGAAAGCAACCCCGATTCCTACTATTCGTAACGAAATCCCATCAGAATGTGAAAAATGTAAGAAATCTCAATTTGCTTGTCAATGTCCAAGAGAACCTCGTCTAAATATTGCTCGTGACTGTGGATATTGTCCCGTATGTCATTCTACTTCATTATCTTTATGTACTTGTAATCGGAGACCTCCTCAATATTCAGGTCTACAACAGTATACTGGATTCATATATGATCCAACTTCAATATTTGACAAAGAACTTACAAAACAATGTACTTATTCTTATTCTGATTCAAATCGTTTTTGTGATATATGTAAAGAGAAGATTCACTCTACCCATTCTTATTTCAGATGTATTATTTGCCCTGACTACGATTGCTGTCAGCCCTGTTTAACGAAACAATCTGGAGCAGAATTAGACAAGCATCAATTCTTATTAATTACAAATGAAGCTGGACTTGTTGCATGTCAAGGAATCAAGAAATTACTCAAATAAGATCTATTGTTGTTTTTGGTGTTGCTTAACATAATTTTGAAATTCTAACTCTGTTTCTTGTTCTTTCATTCTTCTATATTCTTCTAAACTAGATGGTTGTTGTTGTTTCTGAGTATCTCTTTGTTCTTCTATTTGAAGTGATTCAAAATCATTTATTTTATCTAATTCAATCTGAATTGTTTGTTGTTTTTCATCATATAGTTGATCAGTAGAAAATATTTCATTTATTTGTTCTTGAATTAATTCAACTTTATCTTTTGATTTAGATACATTCTTTTCTAATTCCGCAAAAGTAGACATAGAAATAGTTTTATCTAAATGAGTTGAAATAGAATTTACATCTTTACTAAAAGAATGAAGAGAGGACAATTCTGCTTGTTTATTTAGAGCGGACTGAAGACCATTTAATCGAGTTAATTGAGCGGTAGTTATTTTTAATTCTTCTTTTAAATCATATATTTGATTCAACACCTGTAATTTATCACCTTGTTGTAAACCAGGCTGTTTTAACCTCGATTGTAACATTTGGAGCTTCTGTTCAACTTTCTTACATGAACGTTCTTTTAAAGATGCTTCAATGAAAATAGCAGTTTGTGTTTCTTTAATAGTAGGTTTTCTTTTAAACATTACTCAGTAATGGATATAAATAAATAAAAAATTTAAGATCCTTATTAGAAGAAGCTGCTGATGTGAATAACTCTAGAGGAAATAGATGTAATCTTTGATATAATTCATGAAATGAAACTAGAAGCGATTTAATCCATTTAATCCATGTCACTCGTTCTTGATGTGTTAATTGAGGTGTATTATCAAGATGAATAATTGCATCTGTTGCGAGTTGTTCTACTTTAATATTAGTCTTTTCTAATAAACTTCGAATTTTCTTTACTGTGATTTTACCAATTAAAATAAGAGCTATTAAAGCTTCACAGAGAGTAGTAAGGGCTTGAATCAATAAATTGACTAATGTTAAAAATAATCCCAATGATGCACATATTGCGTTAGAAGCTTGTTTTAACATAGGAATAATAGAAGAAGGATTCATGAGCATAATAATCCCTACTGTAGCTCCTCCTGTAGAGAGAAGAATAGCGGTGATCCTAGTTAATAAGTCAATCATATTATAAAGTGGATCTAAGATAGAATAGACAACATCTTTTCCTGCTTCCTTTGCTTTTCGAATAAAGGTTGCAATCTTATCCAAGATAGATGAATTATCAGCGGTAGCAGCAGGAGGCGTCGAATTCGTTTTAAAAAGAGTGAGTTTTTGAATGTGATTGATATTATTATTGGTTTGATTAGATAAAATAAGAGCAATTGGATTATCGCCGACTGTGATTGTAGATGGTATGGAAGAAAGTAATATTTCTTTTCCTTCTAATACTCGATTTAAAATAGATGGATTCCATATAAAAGTCGTGAGATCTGTATTTCTATCAATTCCAAATCCAGATGATAAACATACTAATTTATATGCAGTACGATTTAAAGCTTCATATAATATTTCAGATCTACTATTTACTCCACTATCATGATTTTTTATATCAACATGTAAAAACATAAAACTACTTAATACTGTATTTAATTGATTTTCATTTAGAAATTCTAATGTTGAATCTTTTGTAGATTCTGGAACTATATTAGGTGCTAAATGTATTAAAAAATCAAGATATTGATTTAATCCTATGATTAAATAGATAATTCGAGGGGATATAGAGAGTTCTTCTGAATATAAGGTACGCATTTCTTGTATCAATTCATATTCTAATTGTAAATGTAAATCCCATAATCCTTCTGCATAAATAGGTAATTCTTCTACCGATACAATAAAACGAAATTTTCCATACAATCGATGAAATCTATACGATAATAAAGTACTAATACTATATCTACTATCAGTTATGAATGTGATATCTTTAATTTTATATTGTGGGTTGATTCCTTCAATCCGAACAATACGTTTATCCCATAATACTAAGTCCTCAAATATCTTTTTCCATCGTTGAATGTGATTAATATATTTTCTCTCGTCTTGTAACTCATTACTTAATCCATTTAATAAATCATACCAAGCACCTGGTTCTGTATTTATAAACGTATTAGTACCATATAATGTTACAAGAGAATCTGAAATCGCTTTTAATTCTGGATTTAAAATAATATCTCTATATGATACAATTCCTCTGTAAATATCATTGTATCTTTTAGTTGTATGATATAGAAGTTGATTTAATGATTTTGTAATTTGTTGAATTAGAGTTTGATTGGGAAGAAATTTATCTAATGGTGTAGGATAATATGTTACCAAGTTCGTTGATTCCGAGATCAAAGCAGGAGAATAAATGGGTTCAATTTTCACCTCCTTCGTCTTCTTTTCTTCATTTAGATAAATGGGAAAAGTGGTTGTGGCTTCAGTCGAAGTTAAAAAAGGGATACCAGAAAGTTGACTTATCGGAATGGGAAACATCTTCTTTTGATATCGAAGCTGCTGCTAATCTACTTCAAACTGAATTTTATTTAATTTTTTATATAAAATGGAGTATTTATATTATTATCTTTTTATCTTTATTTTTAGGTTATCTATTTAAATATTATGAGGTATATAATATAAATTCTACTCATCATTATGAATTAAGTAGATATTATCAAGTAGAGTGTGTTGGTGGGGCCGCAGCGGCCCCACCAACCTGGTTCTCTTTATTTCCTGATACAAAACAACAAGATTGTATTGAAATACAAAAGAAAATCACGTCATTAACTATTTATCCAAATCCAGGGGAAGTGCTGTTCGCTCACTATCTGAATCCACTCTTCTTTCATTTTTCATTTTCAACGCAATTGGTGATAGCGATTGGATTACTTGTAGTATTGATCTATTTGTATAAGTTGAAATGAGTCTCAAAACAAAAAATACATTTGTTATTCTTGAACGCGTATTACCTAATCCAGCGTCGAATGTAATTGTCGGCATTTTTAGTACGGAAGCGAAAGCTGATCTTGCTAAACAAGAATATACGAAGAGAATTGAAGAGAAAGGAGATGAAGATGGATACATATCAAATAGGTTATTTGATATGGTATTCTTTAATACCGAATATAACATAGAAGAAGAAAAAGAATACAAATCAGGTGAGTTAATTTATATGATATTGAACATTTATCATCGTCGAGATCTGATTATTACTCTACCTCAATTTTTCTCAGCATCTAAACGAATAGCAATAGAATGGGCGAAAAAGGAATCCACAGAAGAAAAAAAGAAATCGCCTTTTTCTTATTTTGAGATTGAAAGGGTTGAGATAGATCACATTAGATACATGAATACAGAAAGAGAAGTGATTTAGTGATTTCCTATTCATTCCTATCCATGTCTAAATCAGTTGTTCTACCACTGGCTCTCAATCGATTTACTTGTACATGAGTTAAAATAGGTAGATTAGTCCATTTTCCCCTTTCACAATCATCTCGATGAATATGATTGCCTGTAGGTAGATAAGCAAGTACAGCTAAATTAGAAACATTATTGTCTAAAGTATTCCCATTTTTATGTTCAATAATAACAGAATTGCCACATTTTGGTATACGACAGAGACGACGGCCAGAACGAGACTGTTGAAGACGATTTGACATTTTGACGTTTGACTTATGACTGGTATAAAAAGAATATGCAGCCATTCTTATGAAAGAATATAACAAATTCGATCAAATAAAGGTAACGCGTAGAAAAGACGGCGTTGGATTAAATATCGATTTGAGAAAACAACTTGATCTACATATCTCCTTTCTTTCACACTCAATTCTTCTCTTTCCATTTTGATTGCTTTTTCATATAGTTCAGAACCTAATTCATTTCGATATAAACTAGTTAATTCATTCCCACACCTTTCTGTTTGTCCTATACAATACAATACCGCTTCACTACTCAAATTCTTATCATTTCCCAATCTTTCTACTAAATTTCGATATATAGAACGACAATCCATAAATGCCTACTCGTTCAGGAAAGGAATATTTAACTCGTTATATGAAAAAAGGTGTCTGTAAGACTTGTAAAATAAATGCACCTCAATTTGAATTAGACTTGAATAAAGGAATTTGTGGTGGTTGTGCACGTGAAAGATTTGATAGGGGTCCAGGTCCTTCATTCTTCATTCATTTTCAATGGCTTCCACAATAACTCAGACAGAACATGAATGTAGACCCGTTTTTGGTCGACTGCCAAATGGATCATATGTTTGTATTGAATGTAGGAAACTTTATAGTGGTGTCGAGATAAGATATAGGCATAGAGATGGACAAAGTCCTTATGAATGGAAACAAAAGTTTCTTCCGTTTAAATGGGACAATGACATAGAGATTATTTTCTTCTTCAATAAAGGATACATATATAAAATAATAAAGACAGGACGTATTTTATATAGCATAGGAGTAAAAGATCGGTTATGGCAATCAAAAGAAAGTCAAATCAATTGGTATTCTCTTTTTATGTTACATCGAGCACAGATTAGATGGAGAAAAAGACGATTTGAAACACGTAGTCTGTATCTAAAGAAACGATTTAATCTTTCCTCTTATATATCTAATTATTTGACTTCATTCATTTCTCCTCGTTCTCATTCTCGTCCTCTTCAATCTTAAGAACTTGTCTTCCTCTTTTATGTTTATTGTATAAATCTTTCCATGTATACGGTTGAAACAATTCAACTGGTTTTCGTTGACGTTTTGATAATGGTTCCATTTCCTCTTTAATCTCATTTTCTAATGCGGTAATTTTTTGATTAAGAAATAAAACGATACGACGATTATCTTCTTTTTCTTTGACTATTTCTTCTTTCCATTCGGTAGAACGTTGCTGATACATCATAGACCATTGTGATAATTCTTCTTTTAAATGATAATTTTCTTTTCTTAACTCAGAATCTGGATTAATCACTATTGTAATCTTGACTGGATCCTCGACGCGATTCTTTTGTTCCAACGCTCTTATTTTCTTCTGTAAATCTTCTACTACTTTATGTGCATTTTCTTGATACTGCTCTAATAATATATTATGATTCTTTACGATCCCATCATAATCACTCCCGCGGTGAATCAGACGCGCGTTTTCGTCTTGTAGCTCTTCAATCCTATTCTTTAAAACGATCACTTCTTTTTTGACCCGATCTTCATATTCTACTTTCAATTTATTGTGATTTTCAATTAATTGATTATGATCTGTAATACTTTGTCTTAATCTTGCATTTTCTCCTTTTAATTGATTAATTAATCTAGTTTTGGATTCTAATTCTAATGTAGATAATTCAGGACTTGTTGTTTTTTTCTCTAATTGTGTAATTTCTTTACTATATTGTTCTAATGTAGTACGTAATTGAGCATTTTCAGTTTGCATCCTGGTTAAATCAGGAGAAGATGCTTTTAATTGTTCTAATTCTTCTTTAATCGCTTTTAGAGTAGGAGTTTTTGCATATAAATAGGCTTCAGCTGCTTCTTCTTCAGTTGCATAAACACCCAAATAAACTTGTTTCCCATCTTTTCTAATGTGCGCGGACCACGGTTTACTTCTGTTTACCGTGCTGTTGTTTATTTTTCTCACTCCTAAATAATCACTACTTTTGTTCCTAGTAGTACCAGTATTATTTTTTAAAGTCTGATAAGCTGCTTTTTGTAAGTCTAAATCTACTTTCAATTCATCTTTCTCTTCTTCTAATTTAGTCAATTGTGATTTAATCTCTATATTCTCAGCAAGAGTAGAAGCTTCAGTCGCTTTCAACTCTTCTAACTCTTTCTTTAGTCTTCCGGTCTTTATCTTTTCTTCTTTCAATTCTCTTTCTAATGTGAGTTCATTCAATTTTGATCTTCTATCAATGATCATTTTATCATACATATCCTGTAATTTCTTCTTTTCTTCATACAACTTCTCATATTTCTCCTGTAATGTTTTCTTTTCATCTTGGGTACTCTGTATTAATTGTTGAATTTCAGGTATCACTGTATCTTTCATCGTACTTGCTTGAGCTCTTACATCTAGATCTCTTTTTAATGCACTAATTGTAATTGCTACTAAAAATCGAATATCAATATTCTCTGGATTATATACTACACGAGAATCTCTTGAATAGTTTATTAAATCAGCCAGGATTAATTGTACAGTAGATTCTTCTTTTAAATAAGCTGTATCTTGTAACCACAAAATAAATCTTTCATAAAATGCTTGAGGAGGTTCTCCATCTATTATTGTTACTGGATTAGGAGGGAAAGGCAAAGAAAGTCGAGAATACGTATTAGGCATCATCACCTGCATTGTTGAGAATAGATTTAATATAGGTGTCGTAATATGATTCTGTTACCGTAATACTTACTTTAACTTTATGTTTCTTTTTATCTTTCTTTACTCGAATTGTTGGAGGTTTACTACTCTCCTCTTCTTGTTGTTGTTTTCTTTTTCTACGTCTTCTTGTAGGATTAGTATGATAATTACAATCGTCGGTACAATTGGGATGAGTGTTCGTATTGTCTTCATGAGTTGTGAGGCTTCCACTAATCCACGAATCACAACCACATGAATGACGGCATTTTCTAGCAACCATTTGGAAATGAGCCGTCGTTGCCCCCACGAAATCAAGGAGTTGTTTTTGAAAGAGAAAAATGAACTGTCAGTTCGCTGTCATGTGTGTAAATATGAACTATTTAAACACAATCCTGTAGATCTCTTTCTATTAGTATGTCAAATTATAACCAAACAGAAGACTCCATCTAATACTTATATTAAAAAAGAACTTTACAAACTGCTTAAAATAAAAAGTGAAACCTCTCCTTATATTCTAACCGATAATCATGAAATATTTCTCATCTCGTTCCATCGATCCCTTCTGACAGATAAACCAGTAGAACAAATAATCGAGTACTATTTGAACCAGGCAATTAGAATTGATAAACACAAATATTTTTTTATTGAAGAAGAAGATGAATTAATAGCTATTATTATATTCCGATATCAAAAACAACAAATCACACGTTTAAATCAAAAATCAATACAATTAGATGAAAACTATTCATTGAAGAGATGACGAAGAAACTTCTTGTTGCTGTTGTTGATGTTCGATTTCATGCTGATATCTATTCATCTCCTCTATAGAAATAAACGTATGTCTGGGAGGCGTCTCCTCCTCTTTTTTCTTGACCGTTTTAGGTATTTTTATTTTCATTAACTGAATAAATAGATACGCCGCATAGGCGAATATCGCTGTAATAAAAATTAAAATAAACAGAACTATCCAAAGGATCAATTCAATCTCTCCCTTCAACAAATCCATGGAATGATTCAATTAAAATAAGATCAGCACCACAATGAGTATAAAACCATTGAAATAATTTATTTTCATTCCAATTTTGAATATCTAATTTCTTCTTTTTAAAAAATAAACACATTTTTCTTTCTAATTCTTCTCGATCTGGAAATTCAAGAATTTTCATTAAGATATCTCTCCTTGGTTTAAAACAGGAAACGAACCAATTGTGCTTACACCATTCAATCCATTTAATTCTATCTAATAAAAGAGGTATTTTCGCATAAGAGAGGAGTGGTGCATGTAAATTAAAAAATACACTATCTTGTTCATGTTCACATACAATAGATTTAATTGGAGATTTAAAAATTAAACGCATAGGAAAGAAACAATTCTTTCTAATTCTTTCTATTGAAACTACTCTAACTATATACCAATCACATTCTTTCAATTCATTATCACAAAATTTATCTAACCAATCTCCTTCTTGTAAACTCTCTATCCAATTTAAATTAAAGACAGACATTTGAAAAGTGGGGCCCACTTTTCAAATGTCAGACTCTCACTTACCTGAACCTACTCCAGAAGTCAATACAAAAGAATATCTAATTAGTCAAGTAAATTCATTAGGAAATGAATTTGATACATTTAAAGAAATTATAAATACTCAACTCGATCGATTAAGTAATAAAATTGATACAGTAGAATCAAGATATAATGCAACTACTCCTATTATTTCTATTATAAATAAAAGAACTGATACATTACAAGTTGATATGTATCATGTAAGAAGAGAAATTGAAAGAATTAAATTAATATTAATCTCTCATGGATTGGGAAACAGGAAACGAAAAGAATATGAGGAAGAACAAATACAGGAGGAATTTGAAGACGGAAAGAAATTTAAGTTTACAGAAGAGAGCACGTGATCTGCAGTGAACCAAAAAGGCGGGACATCATGGCTGCCACCTTCTTAGTTCATTGATTTAGGGCATTGTGAATTCGTGTTTTTTTATTTAAGCTCGGCCGGAAAGATAGGCCCTATTGTGAATTTTTGTTTGAATTTTGGGCCCGTTGTTGACTTTTGCACTAAGTACGAGGATTGGGGTCCGGCCC
>Ga0265326_10000366_pt1 | contig 18869 bp, 26 predicted proteins | sample 41424metaG_FD_192439 | JGI IMG/M metagenome (GOLD analysis project Ga0265326, IMG submission 192439) | Rhizosphere microbial communities from Carex aquatilis grown in University of Washington, Seatle, WA, United States - 4-14-24 metaG | ecosystem: Host-associated > Plants > Roots > Rhizosphere... | reverse complement strand
CCGGGCCTACGTAGGCCGTCTCTGCGACCGTAGCGGTATCCGCGACCCACCCGCCCCCGTTCGAGTGCTTGTGTGCCGGCACTGGGCCGTTGCCGTCTTGAAAATCGAAAGTCTCTTTGGTGGTCATGTCACTGCTCCAACTTTCTCAGGATTCGCTCGGCGGCCTCGGTCGCGCGCTTGGTCGCTTCGAAGATAGCCCGTATGTCGGCCTCAAAGTTATCGCTTTTCGCCTTGACGGTCAAGGGCGACACGCCCCCGCTCTCGAACGCCTTGCGGGCCGTAGCTTCGGACACCGATGCTTTGGGAAACGTGGCGCCTAGGATCCACTGCTCTCGGATGGCGCAGACCTCGTGCGGCTGGGCGTAGACCACTACCCAGTCAACGCCGTATCTGCCATCCGGCGGGTGACAGCCGGGTTCGATCGTGTAATAACAATCCTCACAAATTAGCCAATATTTCAACATGATGGCGGGTTCCTTTCGTCTCTGCTCCGAGTTTTTCGGGGAGTTCCTTGCTGCCTCTGCTCCGACCTTTTCGCGAAATTCTTCGCCCTATTTTTCTCTTACTTACTAGTATTATATTACCCTACATATCATATAAAGTAGTATAATACACTACATTGTGGGATAATGTAGTTTAGTGTCAGTCTATATCAGACCATCGTATCCGTTGTGTGTGTAAGGCGCAAAGTGCCCGCGCACGCAGGATAGCAGCGCGGAAAAGCTATGAAATTCGGCGCCCTCGTTATCCCGCAGATATTCGATCCGCTCTTCGGTGTTGTAGCATTGGCGCCAGGTCGCGTTCGCACACACGCGCTCGCGCTCGCGAAAGTCCTCATCGTCCAGTATAGGGTAGTAATCCAACGCGGCTGCGATCGCCTCGCCTTCGGTCGCACGAGACGGGTGGATAATCACAATTTCGATCCAACCCACGGCCCAGTGACCAAAACGGTGGACCTCTACAGTCTCGGATTCCCCTCCCATGCGCTCGAGTGCCGCATAGAAATTGCTTTTCGGTAATGGATCCGAGTCTCGATTGCGCCCGACCGGCAAAACAAGCCAGTCTTGGCGATCGTCTAGGCCTAGGCCCGGGGCGTCGAATTCCGTAGGTCGGAACGATTTATATGCTTGCAGGCTCATTGTAATCTCTCCTTAGGGCGCGAGCGCCCGCTTCCACTCGGTCAGCGCCTGATAGGTCAAGCGCATAGCCTCAGTCGCACCCCACCCGAGATCCCGAAAGATCTTGTAGAGCTGCATTTGGTAGGCTGTAGCGTTCACACCGACACCTTATACAAGAATCGCCGTTTGCCGTCGGCCTGGAAGTAGGTGCCTACCACTGAGCACGTCGCCTCGCACGCCGTAGCCGTGTCTTGCGCGTATTGTCGGATAAGCTCGCGATATCTCGGGTTACGCTCCCAAGCGATCGTGTCGGTGTAGCTGAGCACTATCGACGCCTCGAAATCTTCTCCTTCGATCCTCATCGCGGCACCCCTAGCGTGAACCCGGGGCCTGGGATACGCACGAAGACCAGAGGCCCGCGGACATCCCCGAAGTTCAGGCCTAGGCCGGCCTCCCCAGACGTGCGACTCAGACGCATTTTGATACGCTCCACGCGCGCATCAAACTCCTCTTGTACTTCAAGCAAACCGCGCATCCCCCCGCATCCATCATCACTCGACGCGATTAGCGCTCTCAGGGCGTTCGTCTGCCGAATGAGTCTGTCTGCCAAGCGCGCCGTACGATAGTCGCCGAAATCTATATTTTGGGCCAGTGTCGCCACGAATTCATAGCGAAGAACGTTCTTGGAATCTTTTAGGGGCATTGGAATCCTCCTTTACAGGTCGTCTTCAGTTTCAATTCGGCGGCATTCGTCGCACACATGCTCACCCTTTTTCTCTTCCCAGAGGTGTACTTCCCACGACAGGAAATAGTGCCCCCGGTCGCAGCTAATCACGTCGATTAGCGCTTCTTCCTGCGCCTCCTCTTCGCTCTTACCTTCGACGATCGCGCGATCGTACTCCTCTTGTACTGCTTCGTCGCAGAGCAGCCCGGGCGCATTATCGACACACCAGGAGGCCGCTTCTTCTATTGCGTCATCTTCACTGTTGGCCCAGATCCTTAGTTGCGTCCACCCGTAGGTGCCAAGCGCGACAACGTAGACGCGCCTAGTCCAGTCTTGATCACCCGGGTTACAGTCTTTGATTTCTATGTCAGACATAGTCCGCGAGCCCCTCAGAGTCGAGTGACAGTAAAAACGAAAACGTTCCCTTCGCCGAAAATTCTTTCTGACAGGATTTTCAAGGCTTCTGCGGAGGTAGGCTCAAAATGCATAAGCCTCGAGTCTAACACATGATGTTCCTGGCCACTTTGACTTACAGCTATCGTCAAGACGTGAGCTTTATAGCTCTCGGGATCGAAGTAAATGCACCCCACAACCGTGTAATCTTCCAATTTCGACATTTTCGTTACCTCCCGTGCGCGCAAGCGCGCACACGGGAACTAGCGAAGTGTGCAGCCTCATCCGAGCCAAACGCCCACGCGCGCCCACGCGACTGCGAAACGTGCGCATCGGGCCCTACCCATGTCATGCACTAGGATGTAGTGGGGGAAGGCGTATGACGTGCTTCCTTTGGGGAAGGCTTCCCAAACGTAGGCGGGATCCTTGCCGTCGACGTAGACACGCGCGCCGCGCGGAAACGCTTTCACGGTGTCCCCTTGAGCGAAGCCTTCGGCGAACGGTCGGCCGTCGCGCCCAACGTGCGCACCGTGCAATGGGTCAAGGAAGCGTCGCACACTTGTACCATGTCAAACGAGACGTGGGCCAGCGGCGCAGCGTGACGCACGACTGCGGGGGTGAACGTCGTGACCTCAGTGTCATCGGCGCGAGCGATACCTGCGAGCACGAGGAGGTTTGCGGCGGCGAGGAGGGCGATCATCATTTTGGTCATTTTGCTATCCGTCTTTCTTTTCGTTGTTTCGTTTGCGCGTTACGTTTAGGAGTATTGCAGTTGCCGTGCCAAGGGTGCCTAGCCGACCTCGAGGTATCGATTCCCGAAGGCAGAATTGATCGTCACAAGAAAATACCCGTCTCCGTAGATACGCGAGACGTGGACCCCTAGGCCGAACGTTTTGGATAGGTCGATAGCCAGGTCGCCGATCTTGTCATTCGCATGGATCAATTTCGGGCAAGGCGCAGAGCACTCGGTCTTTGCGTAGGGCTTGGCCTTCAGCTCTTCCGCGAAAAGGCCAGTAGCTTCGATGATTTGCGCGAGCGCGAATGCCGCCATGGTATTCAAGGCCTCTTGAATGACCCCATAATCCGCGTCTAGCGCTGGCACGAGGTCAGGGCAATTCGCTCGCACGTAGGCGCAAATCGCCATCTCTTCGGCGCGATCTCTCGCCTCCTTCTCGTCACGGCGTTGACGTTCCTGCCTGTCAAGCTCTTGACGAAACGCTTCATCCTTGGCGTTTCGCGCGATGGCCTCCAAGCGCGTCGCCTCGCGCTTCGCTTCGTCCTCTTTGACCTTGAGATACGCGTTCCAAACTGCATAGTCCGTAAGGCGTTCAGGCAGCATGCCCCACTTTTGCACATCGGCACACACGATCTCGGTAATCGCTTCGCGCAATAGGTAGCTCGGTACGACAGTGCCATCCGAATTAATCGTTGCGTCCACGCTTGCCCATACGTCTAGGGACGCCGTGATTTCGACCGTGGCCTTTTCCGGGGGCACGCCATTTTCTGAGAGCCATTCGGCTCGATTCTCAGTCGGGACGAAATCTCGTGGGGTAACGTTTAGCCAGTAGGTCGCTTGTGTCACCGGGGTGAAATCGTACATGTTTTTATCCTTCTTTCGCGTTGTTCGAGGGTTATTTACCTGGAATTACCGTGTCCCATGCTTCTAACGATCGAGCCGTGACGTCCACGCACGCGGCGTTGTCGTGCAAGGCGACCACGTAAGCCAGCACATTTGCAAGGCTCATGCCGACGATCATCTTGTCCAGAAGGTCGGTCGAAATCACCGGGTGAATCGTCACGGCCGTTTGCTCGTTTTGCGTCATGTTGATGTTTTAGGATAATGCAGGTTATGTGCCATCGTCTTCTAGGTCTTCGAGGCCTTCGCGCGCGTCGAGTAGGGCGGCATCTTCGCTATCGTAGGGCCCGAATGGGTCGCTATCAGGTAGGCAACCGGGCAAGCACGTCCACCAATACCATCCCGGCCCCATAAGTTCGCCGTCGCCATCTATCCAATCAAATCCGGCTATCTCTTCGGCGCTCATCCAAAATACCTCGAGTGATGGCAGTCGCGTAGGAGAGTCTTCGTCGCTTTCGTATAGGTAGTGTTGGCTCATGTTCGTAACCTCCGTCTAGGGGCTATTGCACGCCACGTGCCTACCTAATAACCCCGCGCCCAGCGCCTAGCTATGACAATCGAGTCATACTAGCTACGCAAGAAGGTAAAACACATGTAGTTATAGGTGCTAAGTGCTTGATATCTCGTTGGCTAAGGTATGATCCTTGAGTCATACGGCCCAAGAAACTAAAATCGGTATAAGGCGTGCTAGATTGGGGGGCATGGGCGAACTATCAAAATGGGCTGAGGACTTGCTCGAGTACATCGACTGGCACGACCGCGAAGGTCGGATAGAGTTTGAGGACTACGCTAATGTGCGGAATGGGCGCACACGAGATACTTGGCTCGCTTGGATCGCAGCGCACCCATACCCCGAGGCGTTCAAGGCGCGACCCGAGCTCGCGACCCCTGATAGCGATGCCGAGCTGCAATGGCACGATGAGCACGCGCCCAACGGCGCCGTAGTCGTGCGCAGAGCACTAGACGCCCTCAAGCGTGCCGAAGGTGACCTGGTGCGGGCAGCGTGGCGTGAGGGGGCGACGGTGCGGGATATAGCATCCCAAACGGGGGCCAGCGCGCTCAATATCCGAAGGTATTTGAAGCATGCCCGCCGAGCTCTCCCCTCTCACGATCCCGCGAAAATCGAGCAAAAAGCGAATAAAAACGCAAAGATACTCGCTTTGCATCAGGCCGGATATCCGCTGCGTTACATCGCCAAAGAATGCGGCGCGTCAAAGTCGACGGTCGACCGGGCCATCAAAGCTGGTAGGTAGATGTAGGGAGATACTTGCGTAGTCAAGTATCGTCCCAAGTCAGTGTCCTAGTCAAGAGAAGAAGATCTTAGATCACAAGGGACACTGACTTGGGACACACCTCAACCGTAGTACCGTCTCCTCTGAGAGGGGCGGTGCTACCAGGCAGGGATATCGATTCCTTGCGTTGCAAGTAGTCGCCACGCGTCTGGCAGGGGCACATGGCCACCTACCTAGCCTAGCGATAGTCGAGCGCGTCCTTGACCCCTTCGCGTGCGGGGCGCGTGGGACGGGGGTGTGACCCGGGGGTGTGAACTTAGAGCTACGATCGGCGTGTCATAGCTACGCAAGACATGCATAGCGCACGCTGGGCAAGGAACGTGCCAGCGATCGAAGTTTTGGGTCCCATCTCGCGGCCGGCGCGACGATCAGCACCTGCCTGGACCAAATTTATAGATTCTCCGATAACTTTATCGGCCCCTGATAATCCCACGCCAGATCAAAATTTATTTATCGGCGATAAGAAGGGCTATAATAATGACCCCCGTGCATAACATGCCGACCAGAAAATCGCTCACCGCTTTACTCCTCGGCAAGACCCGCATTCGCATTTGCGCGGCGCGCAAGCGGCCATCTTACGAGGGAGATATGCACCCTGCCCCCGATCGGCCTTTATCCTCTCGACAAGGTTGTACAATTCGGCCTTAGCGAAAAGGTAATTTTCCAGCACGAGGTCGGTTTCACTCATGCGGGCACCATCCCGAACAACGTCCGCACAACCCAGACCGATGCGGCTACCTTTAGAAACAAGGTGAAGGCCCCTACCGCCCCGAAAATACTCATCGCCAAGGATATTGACCCGAACCAAACGACGAGATTTTCCCAGACGGTACGTGGACGACTAGGCGTGGCCCAAGCACGGGCGAGCCATAAAACATTTCGCCCAGCCCAGCAGAATTGATTGAAATTTCGGAGGTACCGCATGCCCAGACTATATCACGGACCGTAGAGCGCCGGCAACCCGCTATTGTGCGAGAAGCGTATCTGGTTGTTCGCCGTCGAGAGGAAACCCGAAGGACTTGCGAGCACTTGCGGGAAAGTATTTGCGAGGCCCGTCGGCAAAGTATTTTGCGACGTGTGCCAAGTCGCCCCCGCATCGACCGAGAAGATCGCCTGGTATTGCCCTGCGAAAGGGCCTCCTTGCTCGACGTTCAAGGCGCAGATGCAACCCGCGGCCGTCGCGGCTAGGCCGTAGACGTTCGTCGCGGAGAAAGACGTGACTTGCTGCCAGTTTATCCCGTCCGGCGACGTGTAGATGAAGGCGTTCGAACCGCCGGAGATCGTCATGAGCACGAAGAGCCCGTCCGCCGGAGAGTAGCAAAGCCCTGAGGGGGTTTCGGTCGTGTGCCCGGTGAACGGGGTGGCGGATCGCGTGGTAAAGGACGTGCCCGTCGCCGAAGTCGCGTAGGATGCCGGCAGAGAAGCTCGGGGGATGCAGACGATCACGGACCCGTTATTCGCGGTCATGAGCGCCGTGCCGGCAATCGCGGGGCCTAGAAACGAGGTCCACGTACCACCTGCGCCGCCGCCGAAGGGGGCATAGAACCCGATCATGGTCGAGTTGGTCACGGCCGTGCAAACGATGTAAGTCCCCTGGTAGGTAAAGATTTGTGAGTCCTTGTAGGTGCCGGAGCCCGCATCGGTAACGACCGCCGACCACGCGCCGCCGGCCGTGCAGCGCTGGATCAGGAGCGCCCCATCGGAAAAGCGAATAGAAGCCCCGAAGTAGTGCGAGGCGTCGTCCGTCGCCGAGACGAACTGAACGCCCGCGGTGTTGCCCGTCGAGACCGAAGCGAAATCGCTTTCGCCAAATCCCGACGTCGAGAGCACATCCGAGGCTGAGACGTTGTTTACGGCGCAGACGAGCCATTTTCGGATCCACGGGTCGTAACCCCCGCCCGTGTAAGCCACGTAGGCAGTACCCCCCAGCGTATTAGGCATGAGGGGGCCCGCGGCGGCCCACGACACCCCTGGCACCGAGACCCCGGCGACCGAAGCGAGATCCTTTTGGTTCAAGAGCCAATTCATCTCCTGAGCCGCGATCGGCACGCCAGGCGTGAAAAAAGCGTACCCAGGGGAGACTTTCGTCGGCGTGGCGCTCCAAGGGTTGCCACTGACCGGGTAATTTGCCGTCTGCGACCACAATACGGGCATGGGCCTATTTTATCCTTCTAGCCGCACTTGACGAGGGTCGAGGCGACCGAACCGGGGGTGTAGGTGGCGGTACCCGTGCCGGCCGTCACCCCGGCGGGTCCGGTAATAGGGACAGAGACTACTATATGGGTCAGAGCGGTAGCGATATTGGCTAGCTCGGTCGCGACCTTACTCGCCAGCGCCACCGCATCCGAAGCAGGGTTGCCCAGGTCAATCTCCGAACCCGAGATCTTGATGAGGGCGCTCGACCCGTCCTTGCCGATAACGAGCTTGCCCGCGTCGGCCGAGGCGATCGGCGCGGTGTCGGGGGCGCATACGGGAATCGCGAATGCCGAATCCCCCGTGTGCCGGCCGGTCCAGTTGGGGTTGACCACCGTATTCCCGTTGCTTTGACGCCACGTGTCATAGCTCAGATCGGTGAAACACACCAGCACTGTGTCGTTCACGGCCGGCGGAACCCAGACGATGAACCCCCCGGCCTTGATGGAGCAGAACGGGATAGACCCAAGCGCCAGGGGAGACTCGAACGTCGTCCCAGTCGACTCGTCGAAGAGCGGGACCGAGGTAGCTAGTTGGACGTCGACAAACTGCCCCTTGACCGCCGTGACCCAACCCACGGCAATTTTGCGGATATCTTCAAGGATCGCGTCCTGGAGATGGTTGCATACTTCGCCGAGGTCACGTTCAAGAGGCATATTTCTCACCTTCAAATTGCACGTACCAATTTAGCCCGCGCACGGATCCGTCCCAGTGGCAACGGTTGATCCGGTAGTCGCCGCTATAGAACTCGCTGTCTACATGCACCAGACCCCCCGGAACCAGCCCCGGGGTAATAAGCATCTTGGCGCTAAGCAAGCCGTGGGAGTCCACGGTGGGGGAATCTATCATGCCCGTGTCGACGGAGCATAGCACGGCGTTGGTGCGAGTAAGGGCACCTTGCTTGATGATTTGCAGGTTACCGTTCTGGATGGACCACTCGAGCCCGGCCGATCGGCAAAAATCCGTCAGGCGGCGAGCGGCGCTGCCCGACACGGCCGAGGCTGAAAAGTTGTAGATCCCGCTCTGGGCGATGGCCGTCTGGGCCGCTTGCAGGTTCCCAGTACCCACGCCAAGAGCCTGGGCGATGTAGGTCAGGGCAGAGGCCACGGGAATGTAACCGCCGGGCCCCGTGGCGCAGCGGGCCTTCATAGCCTTGTCCCCGTCGCCCGCCTCGAGATGCGTAACCCAATCGGGGCCAACGCGCTCGGTCCACGCGGCGCGGCATTCCGAGAAATAGATTTGCTCGAGACCCCCCTGGTAGCCGGCCGAGAGCGACACGACGAGGTTGGTCTTCGGACCGCCGTCGAGCGCCTTGCGACTGCTTTCCGATAGGTTGTACACCTCGATTTTGCACACGTTTGGGTGCTTCATCGCCAGCGAGCGCCGGACCGAGAAATCGATGTCAAAACCCGAGACGTCCAGGCCGGGGGTATCGTTGAAGGCCGCTTTGACCGCCGGGGGCGAGCCGGGGGCGCTGACGACGAGCTCGACTTTGCGCCCGAAGAGCGACGCGCCGGGGGAGCTCACGGCAGCAGCGCGAGCGGATCGCGGTTGGCGTCGAGGTTGGCCGCTTGCATATCGACTTGCGGAATGTACCAGAGAGTGGCGCGCTGGCCAATGCCTAGCTCTCCGAGGCCCGGGGAGGCATCGTTCGCCCCGTAGGTCTGGGCAATGAGCTCGCCTGGAGGCATGCGGGTATCAATAACGTTTTGAAGCAGCAGCAAGTTCGAGACGAGCTTGATCCCGCCGTTGAGCACGGTGCCGAGAGCGTCGGCAACGATCAGATAATATACATTTTCGCGCTGGTTGTAACGAAATCCGAGCGTGTAGTCGACTCCGTCTAGCGTCGTTACTTGATCCCAGTGCGGCGTGTCCGTGCGCGTGGGGATGGCGACTATGGTCATGGCGTCCCCAAGGTAGACGGCGCGGGGCCGACGGAGGTGGTTGGAACGCCGTTCACGGCGGCGTGGAAGATGCTCTGCTTTGCGGGCACCACCGGGGCCTGAGCGCCGTCGTTCACCGGGGGCGTCGCGTGAACCTGCGGGGGCGCTGGCACGGGGGCGGCCACCGAGGCCGATTGCACTATTCTAATCTCCTGGAGCTCGAGAGAGAAGTTGGCACTCCCCCCCTGCGCAGTCGTGCGGTCGAAGTGAATCGACCGGAGGACCATGTTCTTGTACGGCCCCTTGTGAGGCGCAATGACCGTGATAAGCGTGGCCTGATCACGGAGCGACGTCAGGACTTGCAAAGCCTCGGCAACGAACTTGCGCGGATTGCCCCCTGCGATCTGGTCTACGGTGACCGAATAGTTCGTCGGGTCCAGAAAGTTGCGATCCGCAGGGTATTGAATCGTGAACGGGCCTGACCCGAAGAGCACGTCCGTCGCGGCGTCGAGCACCCCGGCCGGCGAGAGCAGTGGGGCGAGCGCGGGCGTCGGGGGGTAGATGACGGGCGGGAGGCTCCCGGGAGGGTCCGGGCGAGGCTTCATGTTGCCGGGGTCGGCGTAGGGCTGGAGAGTGAGCGGCGAGCGCGTGAAGGCGTCTTGCTGGCTTATGAGCGCCCCATTAGACGAGAAGTTAGGGTCAGTGCGCCCGATGGGGGTGTCGGAGATGATCCCTTGGATGGAGATGTGGATCGGGTTGGGGCGAACATGGTCGGCAACGTTTATCCCGCTCTCGACCGGATGGACGGTCACCTCGGAGGAGATGTCGTGCCCTTCGTGCAAGACCGCATCGAACGTGAGCTCGGAGAAGGCCGTGTTGCCGAAAACGATCGGCTCGCCCCAGGTGAGGTAAATAGGTACGCTGCGATCCTCGACGGTCATAGCCCGCCCACCGCGCCCATGGCGTTGCGCGACTGCGTGGCCGCGTGGTTCTTGAGCGCCCTTTGAACAACGGGGTCAAGGTCCGATGCGATCTTCTTCGGGCTCGGGTGATCGCCGTAGAAGTGGGCGTTGATCACGACGGGGGGGATAGCCGTCGCCCCGGCGTCGGGACGTTGCGAGCCTGCGATCGTCTGCTGGCCTATCTGCATGACCCCGGGCGCAGCGGCGGCGGCGTCGAACGCCTTGCGCTGATCGTCTTGCGCGGCAGCCCCCGTGCCGGGAAGATGGAGGGTTTCAGCGATGCGATTGCCCAATTTCATGTAGTCGCCTTTGAGACGCTCCCACGCGGGCTTATCGGTGGTCTGCGCCAACATCGCGACATCTTGAAGAAGCTTAGGAGTAGAGATCAGAGTATCCGTCAGGCTTTGAAGCAGCTCGATAATGTGTACCACGCCTTTTTCCAGCGTCGGCAACACGTGCTTGGCCATCGTCTGCCCGAAGGATTCTCCCGCGGCGCTTGACCCAAAGATGGCGTCTCGCACCCGATCCCACGAAGCTTTGAGGGAATCGACAAATGCGGTAGATCCACCCTTACCGTACATCTGATCAAGAACGTCACCAATGACAGACTCGTCCCCCTGGAATAGCGCAAAGATATCATCGAAAATGCCGTACAGCGCCGTCGCGCTTGCAACGATGCCGAGAATGACCGGATTCGAGACACCGAGCAGGCCTTGGAGTATGCCCCAAGCTTTGGTAACCGAGGCGATCCCGACGACGATCCCCGCCAGGGTCGTGAATACGGGCAGCGAATCGAAGGCCGTCAGGTGCTTGTTCACGTCGAGGACTTTGATCCCCAAGTCGGTAAACATGACCGCCGTGCGCTTCAGGCCTGGGATGAACCCGTTCGCCAGTCGGCTCAAGAGCCCTTCGCCCACGGTCTTTAGCCGCACCTCTTCGACCTGGAGCTCGCGCGCTCCTTTGATGAACTCAGGCGCGATGCCTCCCCCGAGCCGGGCCAGGTCAGCGAATTGCTTTCGCAGCACGTCGCCGCCTTGCAGGAGCATCGGCAAGGAGCGCGCGCCCCCGCGCCCCAAGACCTGCATCGCAATCTCCGTGGCCTTGCCCTGGTCGCCTACAGCCTTGAGCTTGTCGGCCAGGTCCACGAAGACGTCGACCACGGGGCGAGACTTGCCGGCAGCGTCCTTGAGGTTGATGCCCAGACCTACGAGCTCCTTCGCGCCTTTGGCCCCAATACCCTTCGTACCGAGCGATCCGATGGTGCGATTCAGGAAGCGCAAGGCGCTGTCGACAGCCCCGATTTCGGTATTGCTCTCCTGAGCAGCTAGGTGGAACTGTTGCAATCGGTCGGTAGAAACGCCTAAGATTCGGCTGGTTCGGTCGAGGGTCAGGGCCATGTCCATCTGCCCTGCCACGAAGTTTTTTATGCCTTCGATGATGAAGCCCCCGGTTAGGGCCTGACCAAAGTCCTGGAGCCCTCGCAGGATCTTCGCCAGACCCGCGCCACTATCATTCGTGTCCGTCCCCCCGGCCATTTCCTTGATCGGGTTGCGAATCGAGTCTAGCTTGCCCTTCAGAGCGTCAAGCTGAGCTGATTTGATGTCGAAGCGCAGAGCCGCTTCCAGCTTCTTGGCTTCGAGGCTGGCCGCCCGCAACGCCGCATTGACGTCCTTGATCTTTCCAGCGCCCTGTACCTGGACCTGGAAGATTGCTAGAACGTCACGTAGGGCCATTTTTAGGGGTCTGCTGGTCTAGGATGCGTAGGGCTTGGCGTAGGTCGTCAAGAGACCAGTAGGTCTCTACTTCGTAGAGGGTTCCGAAACCTGCGGCGACGACACGCCAAATCGGGCTAGTATCGCCGGCAGATCGCTCACTATCGCTAAAAAAAGTGAACCAAAGTTCACCTCCACGCAGAATAGTACCCAGAGCAGAAGCTCCCCGTAGTTGGCCTCGAAATGCGACTCGAAAACGTTGGCGACGAGGGGAGTCTTTCCGTTCCCGGTGTCGAGGGTCGAGAGCTTGCCGAAGGTCTGGCAAAGAAACAGGAGATCCTTTTCGTCCAGTTTGGCCAGCGAAGCGCTGTCCGGGGCCATGCCCTTGAACATGTTCACCAGACGGGCCGTGACGCCCAGGCCCTGCGTGGTTCCAAGGGGGGTGCAGGTGTACGTGACGCCGTTGATTTCTCGGGTCTGAGGCTCTTTCATACGTCTGATTTTAGGGCTTGCACCCGAAAAATGCAAGCGCTAAGCTATCGTAATGGTACGCGAAGAAGAACTCACGCAAGAGGACCTAGAGATCTTGGAGGACCTCGGGTTCGTGGAAAAGACCTCCGACGGGTATTACCGCTTCAAGTATTCCGAGCCGGGCTGGTTAGTTGCCGCCATCGAATCGGATTAGGTCAGAGCACTCCAGGTGCCACTCGCGCGGGCCGGGCTCGTTAGCGAACTGGACATCCGGGGCCTGGGCTATCCAGCAGTGCTGCGCCGTGTAAAGCGACGTGCCGAGGCGATCTTTCACGAACATGATCCCGATGCCAGCGCCGTTGTGAGCGAGAATGTCAATGTTATTGATTCCGCTCAGCTTAGCATTCCCTGAGGACGATTGGCCGAGCATGACCGTAATCTTGGCGTGCCGGGTCAGACTGGGCGCGCGCGTGACCTCACCGTCCGCCCCGATGTAGGTATTATAGTCCGGGTGCGTCTGCTCAATCTTCAGGAACGCCCCATCGGCGAAACCTGAATCAATGATTGCCCCCATGAAGATCATGGAGACCTGCGAGGCGTCGTAAACTCGAGTCGTTTGGGACACTTAGAGGCTCCTGTTAGGACGTCACAACGCCCGAGATGGTAATCGAGTTGATAGCCCCGGCGAGCTTGGCCGAGAAGGTCACGTTGGGCAGGTTACGCGCGGCCCTGTTGATCGCGTTGACCGAAGCCGCCAGCGGCGCGCTGACGTAGGGCGCGGGGTTCGCGGAAAGACCTCCGACGAGCACTCCTGCTTGTAGCACGCCGCCGATGACCCCTCGCACCGCGTCGATGCCTGCATCGGTGAATGGGACCTTGTTCGAGTTCGCGAGCAGGAAGAGGAGCTGGACCTGGATCTGGTTGGTGAGCCAGTCGACCAGGCGCGGGATGTCGACGCCTTCGCCGAACGACACCATCCCGAACTGGGTCAAATTTAGGCCTGCGACCGGGGTGTAGACGTTGCCGTTCTTGGCCTCTACCGCGTGAATAGCGTTGGTGTTGAGGTTGTCGGCGGGAACGCTCGCGATCGTCTTGAAGGCCCAGTTTTCCGAGCCCGGGTTCGACGGGAAGTTGACCGCCATGAGGCCGGCGGCCGAGTAGCTCATATTTTGCGTGCCAGAGAAAACGTGATACGTGTGCGTGTACGCGGCCGTCTTTGCCAGGTACATAACGTCCGTGGTCGACGCCGGATCCGTGCAAGCAGAATCCGAAACGGTCGATCCGTACAGCTTCTTGTTTGCCTCGGCGAAGACCGAAGCCAAGGCAGCCTCGGCGGGGGAGTTCCAGTCGAGCAGCAGGCCGTACCAATTGGTGTCGTAAAGGTTGATCGCCGCGAGGTCGGCCGCGAGTCCGGGATCGGCCGTCGTATCTTGGTAGGTGACCAGAGCACCTAGTTGGCAAGGGCCGGCCGCGGGGAAGACGACGTTGACGAAACTGCCCGCCGTGCAAGTCATCGTCAGGGTGCCGGTAGCGTTCGTGGTCGTCACGCCCGTCAGGGCGAAGGCCGTGATCAGGGTATTGATAGACGCGGCGTCCGTCGTGGGCACACCCGTAGATTGGTAGGCGATGGGGTGCAAAACGCCGCCGGGGGTGGACAACGAGAAGTTGTACATGTCCGACGTCGACGTCGAGTGCAGCGTGAGCTTGACCACCGGGGCGGTCTTGTTCGCGCGCCGGCCGACCTTGAAGAACGGGACCGTAGGTTGCTGCGAGAGCAGGACTTGCGCGCAGAGGTATACAGGGTCCGTGACGGGGCAACCCGCCGCCGTGAGGTCACTCAGGGCCGAATACTCCGCAACCAGCGTAGTCTGCCAAGAGGCAATCGCCGCAATCAACGGTTCGCCGAACCCTTGCTGCGTCGGCCCGCGAGCGCTGACCGAGATGGAGACGTTGGCGATATCGGAAAGAGGCATCGCAGCTATTTTACGAGCACTAAAATGCGGCGTGCCCAGAAAAGCGAAGACGAAAGCGGGCGGGAAGTATTCGGGACTTAGCCAGGCCCGCGCCGATAACTTCACCGACGGGCTCATAGGTAATTCGCAGGTTCAACTCTCGGGCTCCGGTGGGGGGTTTCAAAACCCCCTGACCGGCTTGGGCACCTTCTCCCGCGACAAGGTGCTGCAAGGCAGCTATATCCAGCCCGTTCGTATTCCGGACCCCGAGCTGAGCGCGCTCTTCAACGGCAACGATCTGGCGCATCGCATCGTCGCCCTGCGCCCTAAGGAGATGTTTCGACGCGGCTACACCTTGACTATCACTGACCCGAAGGGGGTGGCGACCGGGGGACAGCCGACGCAAAGCGAGCTCGCCAAAGACGTCACCAAATACGCCACCGCGCTCGGGGCCGACACGAAGATAAAGGAGAGCTTGACGTTTGGGCGCCTCTTCGGGGGCGGGCTTATGATCATGGGGTGTGACGACGGCCTCGACCCGTCGCTGCCGCTGAACGAGAAAAACATCCGTTCTATCAAATACTTGAACTTTACGGATCGTCGGTTCTTGTTCGCACGGACGTATTACGGCAACCCCTTCGCCCCAAACTTCGGCGAGGTCGAGACGTACCAAGTCACGAATATGTTCGGCGACCAGCAATTCAACGTGATTCACGAGTCGCGCGTGCTGCGCTTCGACGGCGCGCCGGTCGAAATCTTGCTGCGCCGGCAACTCGCGGGCTGGACCCTATCCGTTTTGCAGGCCCCTTACGACGCCCTAAGGATGTTCGACTCGAGCTTTCAGGCCGTAGCGAACTTGATGACCGACATGGCGCAAGCCGTGTTCAAGATGAAGGGCCTTATCGAACAAATCACCAGCGGGCGATCGACCGAGGTCATGACCCGAATGGGCATGGTCGACATGATGCGGTCGTCGGCGCGCATGCTCTTGCTCGATGCCGATGGGGAGGAGTTCGAGCGCAAGCCTACGCCGATGAGCGCTGTCCCCGAAACGCTGGACCGCTTCATGATCCGCATGGCGAGCGCCGCTGAAATGCCCGTCACGGTGCTCTTCGGGCAAAGCCCCGCGGGCCTGAACGCCACGGGAGAGGCCGACTTCAGATCGTTTTATGACACGGTCGCGGGCGAGCAGAAAAGCGTGCTGGAGCCTAAGCTGCGCCGGCTGTACAACCTCATCTGCCTAGCGAAGGATGGCCCGACCGGAGGCCAGGCGCCACCCGGGGATCTCGAGTTCTGCTGGCACAAGCTCTGGGAGCCCAACGAAAGCGAGCTCGCCAAGATCCACCTAGCCCAAGCTCAGGCGGACGACTTCTATATCCAGAACCTAACTCTCACCCCGGCAGAGGTCGCGCTGAGCAGGTTCCGCGGCGGGCAATTGTCGCTGGAAACGGAGATCGATGTCAAGTCCAGGCAGGAGATTTTGCAGCACGCCTTGAATAACCTCCTGACTACGGCTAAGATGCCCCCTATCCCGGACACCGTTCCGGGCCAGGCGCCGAACCAACAGGTTCCCGCTGTAGGGATGCCACACACACCGCAATATGGCGCAACGCGCGATCCGAGTTCAGGGCGAGGTCAGGGGTCATGAAAAGGGCACTTTTCTGGTTGCTTCTCTGGTTTATCGTAGGATGCGGGCACACCGGGGTCTTCAAAGGACCTGGTGGAGTTATCGCTAACCCTAGGATACATTTGGTCTTCTGGAGCGATCCGCTAGCCGATACTATTTCAGGCGATATACAAGCGGCGTTGGCCGGGGGGATGCTTGACCGCTTGGCCGAGTACGGCGTCGGCCCCGGGGAGTTCGTCGCGACCCATTACGCAGACGTATCGTTTCCTGCGCCCTACGATGACTTGGCGCTGCTTCAGGAGTTGGGCAAGGAGATGGACAGCGGCCTAGTGGAGACGCCGCTGGCGGGCGGCCAGGATATCTACGTCCTATTTCTACCCCCCGCGGGGACGAGTGTGATCTTGACGGCCGAACACGCCTCGGGCTATCACGCTGCGACGACGCACAACGCCACACCTTACTATTACGCGATGGTGCAAAGCGGCCCCCGGCTGCAAGAAGACGTCGTGGCCTCCCACGAGATTTACGAAGCGGCGACGGACCCAGACGCGGCGTCGTGGCGCAATTGGCCGTCTCTCGAAGAACTGGCGGACATGTGCGAAGGTGATCTGGAGATCATAGGGGGCGTGACCGTCGAGCAAGTTTGGAGCCAGGTAAAATTGGCTTGTGAGTAACATTCTATTCAAAACGGGCAAGCAGAATCTAGGGAGCAAGCTCCTAAATCTTGCCTCGGGAGGGGACACCCTCAAGTCGACGCTGCTGAACATGTCGACGGCGGGCGGCAAGATCGCGCTCATCTCGAGTTCGACCAACGCCAGCCCCATCGTCGTTACGACCACGGGGGCGCACGGTTACAACACGGGGGACATAGTTGTCATAGCCGGCCACACGACGAACACGGCCGCCAATGGCACTTGGAGGATCGCCGCCGCCTCCGGCAGCGTCTTTTCTCTGACGACCCTTCTGGATAGCGTGAACTCGACTGGCAACGGCGTAGGGGCCACCACGGGCTGGTGCATCGACATTACGACGGCGGCGGTGCTTAGCGACATCTCGGCGAACACGAACGGCACGGATGCCACCCTGAGCAGTCAGACCATGACCGGCGACGTCTTCAACGCGGCGGCCTGGACGTACACGAGCTTGTCGGCGACCCAGGTAAGCGCGCTGGCGATTTACGACAACACCGCCTCGAACGACCTGATCGCCTTCATCGACGGGCGTATCCAGGTGTACGTCATCACGCAGGCCGTCGCCACGAACACTTCGATCGCGGTCGCGCGCCTGCCGGCCATCATCCCAAACGGCACGGTGGTTGTCTTCTCGAACGGGCAGAGCGCGACCCTCACGGCTCAAGCGAACGTGGGCGACACGTCGCTGACCGTCTCGTCGCTCGGCGGCACGGTCACGCGGCAGGCGACGGCGGACGTCTACACGCAAGGCATCGGTCTTCCGATGACACCTGGCGCGGGCGGATCGCTGCAATTCACACCTGATTCAGGCGTCAATAAAGTCCTGGTGATTTGATGGCCCAGCCCCCTTTCTACGTGCAAACGCTCGTTTCGGCGCGGGCGAGCGGGACGCTATTCAATACGTATACGACGGCCAAGTCAGTTATCAACGTCCAGGATTTGACGCCGATCCCCGGAAACTATTTCCAAGTAGGCTCCAAGATCCGGGTGCGCGCGTGGGGCGGTCTGTCAAACATCGTGACGACCCCTGGCACCGTGACGTTTCAAGTCATGATGGGGGCCGTCGCGATCTATTCGACCGGCGCGCTTCAAATGACGACGACAGCAAACACGCTTTCGCCGTTCATGCTCGAAGCGACGTTGCGAATGGCGACGGTAGGCAGCAGCACGACGGCGACGTGGCTTGGGGGCGGCATCGTGTCGGCCCTGAATCTTTCGCTCTCGGCTGGAGCCAATCCTACCTTGACTAACGGTGTTCTGGCCGCGCCAGCAGGTGCGCCGGCCGCTGGTACCGGATACGACTCGACGACGCAACAGGTACTCGATTTCTTCGTCGGCTTCTCGATCTCGAACGCTGGCAACGGCGTCCAGATCTACAACTACGAAGTCGAGCAGCTAGCGGCGTAAATGCCCCGTATCGGGCCGGTCGCTCCGGGGAAACCGATCCCGGTTTTACTCGGCACCGGGGTACTCACGCCGGACGCGGCCCCGGTCGTTCCCGTCATTCTAGGCACGGGGATCGACACGACCGAGGTCTTCGGCGCGGTGCTGCTGCTGGGCGTGCTCATTCCTTCGGGGGTAGAAGTCACACCCTACGGGACGGCCCCCACCGCACTGCCCTCCGGCACCCTCACGGGAATCCCCTCAGCCGAAGCCCTCGGGGCCGGGGCGACGTTGCCCTCCGGCACCCTCACGAGCGTTCCATCGACCGAGGCCTTCGGTGCGGGCGCGGCGCTGCCGATCCTCGTCGTCGCCCCCTCCGGCATCCCCTCGACCGAGGCCTTCGGGGCCGGGTCGACACTGCCCGCCGGCACGCTCACGGGAATCCCTTTCGCCGAGGACCAACTAGGCACCCGCACCAAGGCCGTGCAGAACGTAGCCCCCTTCGGTCTTACCTCTACCGAGGCCTTCGGCGCAGGGGCGCCCTCTGGCGTGCTCGCGCCTTCGGGGGCACCTTCGACCGAGGCCTTCGGCGCGGGGGCGCCGTCTGGCGTGCTCGCCCCGGCAGGTATATATACCAACGAGGTCTTCGGCGCGGGGGCGCCGTCTGGCGTGCTCGCCCCGTCAGGTATATATACCAACGAGGTCTTCGGCGCCTCGGCCACCGTGTGGCAGGTAAAGCCCGCTGGCGTGCCTTCGACCGAAGCCTTCGGCGCGGGGGTCTCGCTCGCTATTAGCTCTATCTCTCCTGCGGGCATCCCTTCGACCGAGGCC
>Ga0265326_10000364_pt1 | contig 18984 bp, 28 predicted proteins | sample 41424metaG_FD_192439 | JGI IMG/M metagenome (GOLD analysis project Ga0265326, IMG submission 192439) | Rhizosphere microbial communities from Carex aquatilis grown in University of Washington, Seatle, WA, United States - 4-14-24 metaG | ecosystem: Host-associated > Plants > Roots > Rhizosphere... | reverse complement strand
CATCGGCCACTACGACTTTACCGTTCAGTGTATCTCTGACGAGAAGCATGGGAGAAATCTTCTCACCCTTCGTTATCTTCTTGTAGTCTTTCACCACATGGGCATTGGTGTCTTCCAGTGGCTTCAAACCAGAAGCTCTGAGAATATCCTTTGCCTTGAACTTGGAAATAGTCGCTGTTTTCAATTCGTTGACGATTTTCTCTGCGTCTTCGAACTTGGTCAGCAACCCCAAGTAGGACTGGGCTGCGGGATAATCCTGCTCCTCGCAGTCATCAAGCCATTGAACTGTAGTAGGCTTATCGGCCATTGGAAACCTTTCTAGATGGTTTTGCCACCGTGTCTGTAGGGTCGAGTCTCATTAAAAGCCGACTTGATCCTAATTGCTTCCTCCAAATCCCAACCCTGAGATTCGAAGTAATCCATGATGCGAATAACTGCATCAGCTAATTCAATTGCCTCACCTTCTGGCTTCCCATCCTTTGTATAAATGGGATCCTTGCTATTTCTCACTTCCTCAGTAGCTTCGGCAATCTCCGAAACCATGAGCATGTGTCTTTCTACCCTGGTTGATTGAGGCACATCTGCATCATACCAACCCTTGCTTTTCGCTATGTCAAAGACCTTTTTTTGCCATTCCTTAATTGTCATTGGTTAGATCTCCGTTTGGGATACCTTATTATATCGCCAAACTGAGACTTTCCCAAAACAAAAAGCCCCTCGGCTTTCTGCCGAAGGGCCTTGGAAGTCTTGCTCTGTTCTCTTCCTTACCCTTCGGTCAATACGGTTCCAACCCCATTATTTGGGGTGGTGCCTGTATTTCCGACTGTGGTAGGAACTGAGAACATTTGAGCCTCTGGTATTGCGTGAATTTCAACTATCTGTATTGTATTACATTTCTATAAAATATGTCAAGAATTTAATCGCTTTTCAAACTGTTTTTTTGCAGCCTCAGGATCCTTCATACAACAGTCAAAACAAGCATTTTCCCCGTTTGGTCCATAGGGTCTTAATTCATCTATCTTTCCACACATCTCACATTTTGACTTTTCTTCCACTGCAATTACTAGCGTCTTGCCAATTTTAAAAGTCATAGATCACCAAGAAAAGTCATCCCCACACTCCACCTTGACGATCTTACTCATGAAGGGTTCATAAGCATAACTCTTCTCTTTGCCATCCACCATCACAGTGATCGACTTAGAATCTGTCCCACAGTCAAAGTGAAGAAACTTGCAATCCTTCGTCTCATTGCTTTTGTTAATAGCTACGATAATTATGTTCTTACAATCTTCTCTGGTGAGATAGTCTAAGTCTTTCTGAAAAGACTCAATTTTAAAGTCCTGCCTAAGTCTTTCCAAAGCCGTATCATTGTTGGGAGCAAAATAGAAAGCCCCTAAAGCAACACTAAGAATAATGGTGACGACCATCGCTATCACCATCTCGAACAAGGACATTTTCATATCTATCCCTTCATCTTTTTTATGATGACACCGTTTTGGTCGTACTCTTCCAGGGTGATCATTGCTCCTTCGTTCCAACAACTTCTGCATTGAAGTTTCCCATCCTGATAATATTCAAGCAGTTCGCCATCGATTCTGCCGTTCTTAAACGAACCTTTCTTCTTTACCTTTTCACCTGCTGCGTTATAGAACTCGGTGTAAGGTCCATTGTTACAAGCATGACCCTTACGGTCAAATCCCCTTGTAACAATGGATCTAATGTAACCATCACCGTAATTATAGTGGGTGGTGACGACCTTAGGTATCTCACCACTCTCAAACTTAACTTCACTCATTCAAATGCCTTATGATCTGAGTAACGAGCATAAGCCTTCACTGAGATAATCTTACCCTCAGGATAGACATAGGCGCTTAGGCTACCGCCGAAACAAGCGCCAGTATCAATGTCAATGGTTCTATTGACAATATAGGGGTCAGGGTTAGCTTGGTGACCATAGACAATGATGGGACTATCTGCGGTAACCACTCTTGCAGCACCCCAATCAATTCTCTCGGGGAAACCATCAGCATCCTTCAAGCCAGTGGTCTTACCATAGAGACAGATGCTTCTAACATCACCAGCATCAGGCATACCTATCATATGATCTTCAATGCCACCATGAACCACAATCAACTTGCCTTGATCTAAAGTCAGATAAAGTGGCAAACCACCAAGGAACTTTAACAGCTTTTCCTTGAACTCCTTAGCGTCCTGACGACCCTCAATCTGGTTGATGGTCTCCTGCAAGCCATGACCAGCCTTGATGTTGGCTCCCTTCAAATAACGAAGCAGCTTGTCATCATGATTGCCACGGACAGCCATAGCTCTACCTTGCTCAACCATGTCAGCAATCACTTCCAAAGTCCCAGCATTGCTAGGACCACGGTCAGCAAAATCGCCCACAAAAACGGGTTTGTAGTCGCCAAAGCCCTCTGCATCCAACTTCTGCAAGAGAGTTAATAACTCAGGTAGGCAACCGTGAACATCACCAATGACAGCCACCTTGTTGATCATGGCTCTTGGACTGGTATCACGATTATCAAACTCAAATGCCTCAGTGATCTCAGAGGCATTGAGCAACAAGTCAATGGGCTCTTCTTTGAGAAACTTTAAGTTCTCGCGGAAGGTGTTGTACTGCTTTTCTACTATCTCCCTGGGAACCACCCTCTCACGGCCAGCGTTCTGAGCCTGACAAGTCTTCAGGTCGGTTTTGTCAAAGACAATGACAACCTTGTTGTAGCCGTATTTGTCGGCCAACTTATACAAATCCTTCCTTGCGGAAGGTCTGTGGTTGAGGTTGTCAACAATGACAGGAAAATCAAAACGCATCTTGGTGTCGATGAGCAGGTTCATCAGATCAAAAGCATCTCTCGAAACTGTCTGGTTGCCAGCATCACCCGCAATCATCTCACGCATAATGTCTGCGGAAACGATGTGCGTGTTGAAGAACCTCTTGGCGAAAGTGGACTTACCACAGCCAATAGGACCAGCCAACAGGACGAGAGAGCGCTTCTTCAACTTCATGTTACGGCTTCACCAAGTTTACCTGTTGAACAGATGTATCAACAGCAGGGAAATATTGGGTATCAAGTGCCTGAGACACTATTTCTGATTTTTCCAGTGATGCTTCATCGCCAGTTTGATCATACTGCTTCTGATAAGCCAAAATCAAACACTGCTTTGACACATTGGACTCTGCAATTGCTGTAGATGACTTGGCATATTTAATAGCCAATTTTGCATCATCCGTCAAGCGGATAAGTGCCAAATATGACTGTTGGCGAGAATTGATGTCTAGATGATTGCTCTTAGCTGCATCTAGATAAAAATGCTTGGCCAACGTCAGGTCTTTGAATTGGGCAACATTCTCATAAATCTTGCCCAAATAAAAATAGCAACCACCAATTTTGTTTGTCCTTGTGGTGATAGCTTGGAAGATGTCGCGGGCAAATCCAAAGTCAGAGTAGTTGTATTCTTCTACTGCCAACTTATAGAAGGAATCAAAGGTTGACTGATCAATATCCCCATTGCCAAAGGATACTTTTGATTGGTTAAGCGTTGTGTCGGCAAAAACAGGAGATGTGATAGCCAAGCATATTAGTAACATTTTCAGCATGCGCTTACCCTTCCTTTCTGTTTGAAACACCAAGAGCCACCCTTAGAGATGGCCCTTGGTGTTAGTTTTGTTGTCAACTATTGATTAATCTAAGTCAGGATTGGACTTGTTTTTGCGAAGCACAGCCTTGCCACCGACCATCACAACATGCGAACCAGTGTCGGTATCATCATCCTCATCAACGGCTCTGATGACAGCCTCACCCACGTTCTTGCCTGCCACAGCCTTAGTGACGCTGCTCTTAGCTGCTGGCTCCTCAGGAGCCAACGCTGGCTGGTTCACTGGGAATGAAGGCTGGGTCTTCTTGCCCAAAGCCTCTTCGGCCTTCTCAACGACAGCCTTAACTTCTTCCTCGATCTTCTGAACCAAGGTCTCATTGGCTCTTGTTTCCTCTACCACTGCCTTGGCAACAGGGGCATCGGAAGTTCCTAATGTGGTGGTCTTGACCTTTTTCAAGGCTGGCTTAGGTGCAGCCTTCTTTGCAACAACCCTCTTTGCGGGTGCAGCCTTCTTAACGGGCTTGGCTGCAGGCTTCAAAGGCTTGCCATTGGCATCTACCTTTGGCTTGTTCTTACTTCCCTTGGGTCTTGGCATTTGTATCTCCTTGGATTGTGCCGATATCGGCAAGTTCGTCTTCTGTAAGCTCACCTGGATCAGAGTCTATCTCTGCTTCAAACTTGGCGTCTTCTTCTTCATCGATAAGACGTTGTCTTGCTGCTTCCTCAGCTTCTTCGTTTTCTTTCTCAAGCTGATAGTTACGGAAGTCAAACTCCTCTTCTTCATCAGCGGGTTTGATTCTGGGCTTACGCTTTCCTTCTTCCACGGTAAATTATACCTCCATTCCAGTATTCTTACGAGCAGTTTTGAGATATTTAGAGAATTGTTCAATTGTCATATAACATCCTGCCGCCTGCGGGTGGCCACCACCATCAAACTTTTCACAAAAGGCATTGGCTCCTGTTCCGCGAACCGAAAGTTTAACCCCATCATTAGCAGGGAAGTAAGTATAAACAATTCCCAAACCTGACGGAGAACCTAACGTAAGTTCATGTCCTATTTCTGAATGATAGTGAGCTGAGTTGACAGCCAAGACCGTTGTTTCGTCAAAGTCCATGAGATTGGCTCTCTTGGCTACGAAGTGGACATCTTTGGTGATGCGTTTGTAGATTATCTCACCAAGCTTCTGTGATTCAATTTCATTAAATGAGTTTTTGAAGCGATCAAAATCCTCTACGGTGGCATCTGGTTCCATAATGGTTCTGATGTACTGAACAACAAAATGATCTAAATCACTACGCCAAGCATAGATATCGGCAATAGCAATATATTCAAGTAGTTTTGGGAGAGGTTCAGATTTCTCAAAGTAATCCCAAGCAACCTGACAGCCAGCCTTTTGCATATCATACTTACAGAACAACAAAAGGTTGGTGTTGTTCATACTGTCGTAGGTTTGGATTCTGTTGAAATCGGTAGCGTGATGATCTAAGACCTGAAAACCAACATTTCTTTTTTGGAGGTCTTCTAAGTCAGAGGGCGAAGGAGCATAGTCAATGAAGTAAACAAAATCACCCTCTAAGATCTGTGGGTTGAGCAATTCTTTCCATTCGTCTTTTCTTGAAGTGAAAAATACATTGACATCAGGAATGTATTTTTTGGCTACCCAAGCACCTGCCAAACCATCATGGCACTGCTTGTGACAAACTGCATATCTTTTCATGGTCTTCCTTTCTGGATTTACTCCTCGTCTTCTAAATCTTCGTTGTCGTCTTGAAGTTCTTCCTCATCTACATACTCACTGAGAACCTTCTCGACAAGAGCATCGATGTCTTCACCATTATACTCAATTTCAGCATCATCAGCGTCTATTTCGGATAACAACTCAAAATCCTGACTGTCCTCTGTCAAACTTTCTATAAATAAAGCCAAATCAAAGGCTAAATCTGGATCCATATCTTCAACAAATACAGCAAGGGCTTCCTCAAACTTCTCACGGGCCTCAGACCTTTTGTAATTTGTAGAAATGTAATCCGTGCAGACTCTAATTATGGCCACCGTTTTCTCCTTTGTACAAATGCTTTTGATCAAGATCTTGTACTAAACCCATTTGATCAAACTCTTTAAAAGACCTTTGTACTTATTATTGTGCGCCGTGGGTATAATTCAACAACTATTTTAAAGAAAATTGTAACCAGGGTTTAAGTATCATTTACCTGGTTACATCTTCTTTAAGTTCCAGAAGTCCAACAAAAGTGATTCTTGTAGCTTGCTGACAGATTCTACGTCTGGCTCTGCTGGTAAGGTAGAACTAGCATAGACCATGTCGCACATTGCTTCTAAAGCTTCTGATCTCTTAAGAAAGTCCTCAAAAGAAACCCTTCCCTGCTTTATGTCTAACAGGTACTGGTTTTCTTTGAGAGGGAAGTCTATCTTTCCCTGTTTGAGAATTTGTATACACTCCAAGTAAAGCCTGATGTTGTGGCTGGCCATCTTGGTGTCATAGCCATACTTCTCTATGAGGTCTTTACGTCCGTTGTTGTTCCCAGACTTCAGTTTAAGTCTACGCATCTGTTCATGGCTATAGCCCCTGAATGAGCCATAGGTGTTCAAACTGAGAAACAGCTTATAGTTTGCAAGTAGTTTCTCACCTGCGTTCCTGAGGAAAAGGCGACAGTTTTCAGGCGCAAAGAACAACTCCAATCTGTTGGGGTTGTTATCTATGCACATGCTAGTCCACTTGTCTAAAGTGAACATCATGCAGTCGGTGTCCTCTTTACTGTTCCGCTTACCTGAGTCTGAAGGATTGGTATTGAACTCAACCTGTTCAAGGCGTGTGCCTTTACCTGGGGCATATTTTTTGCCAAAGACATACTCTGGATCAGGTATGAAGACACCCGTGTAGTCGTCATCTGACTCGGGCGTGTGGGTTCCATAGAGCTGGGAGCCAGTCCTAAAGAACAATATACAGTTGTTAAGAGCCATGTTCTGTTCAGCACTCAACTCCTGATTTCCAGCGAGTAGTTTCCTTATGTCTTCTAGCTTCATTTCAGTCTCCGAAATCCCCAATTGTGTCTCTGGATTGCAACAACAGTTGCCCCTCTTTATCTAGGTGAATGATCCGCTTTGCTGGAACATGGCTATTGCTGTAAACATCTTTGATCTGGTTTGCATACTCCAACGATGGAACCACAGCCCACTTTGAAAAGTCTATTTTTACGGCTTTTTTGGGCAACTCTCCACGTTCTATTTTTTCTTGTTCCACAGTCTTTTGGAGGTTTTCCACTTGGTCTTGAAGCTTTCTAGCTTCGTGGAAGTCGATCTCTTTGTCTAGTTCAGATGAGTGTTCATGTAAGTTGAGTTGATTTTCTGCTAAATCTACCAAGTTGGCAAGCTGTAAATCGCTATTTGAGTTCTTCCATGCTTCTAATATTTGGATCAACGTCAATGGCGATAGATTGTATCCCTTCTTGACATATTTTACTACCCTTGCAAAGGTAGCTATTGGATTTTTTATAGGTCCAAGAATTCTCAGCATCCTAGATATCTCGTCTTCTGGCATGCCTGCATGAAAAATGCCAACGTTACGGGACAAGATAGCTACTTTACAAATGGTAAAGTCAAAGTTGTCTAGGATATCCATCAATGGACCAGAAACAGTCCTGTTTGCTGATGGCTTGATAAATTGGATCTTGCTGATAGACCCAAGCCCTGGATGGGCATTGAGGTTTGGTCTAAATGAGATTGCAAATTCTGTCTCTTCTTCATCGGGATAAAAAGCGTCATTGACTTCTGTTTGGTAGTCGGATACATCTTCTCTTTCTTTTCTGTGAAGTATTTCTTCTTTGAAGCGAATGCAGGTGGAGAAGTTTTCTCTGAATGCCTGAACAATGGCTTCGTGATTTTGCATATCGCTGCTGAATATGTCTAGGTCATTGGGCTTGATGGGATTGTGGGCGGGTGACATGCAGTAACGTGCATAGCCGCCGCTGATAAATGAGTTGTTTCTTTCACAGAGATCAATGAGTTCTTCTATCTCTGTGATGCCACGATATGGTTTTTCGGAAGAATAGTTGCCGTATATCTCAAAACTTTTTACAATTTTAGGCGCAACTTCTGTTGAAATAAATTCGCTTCTTTTTGCCATAGTATCCCTCAAGGTTGAGGCGATACTTTACAATTTTAGGATTTCTCTGTCAAGTATTTTTGGAATGATTGGATAACTTCTTCGGCAAGGGAATGTTGCTCTGCCTTCAGTTTTATGAACCACATTTTTAGGAAATCAATGTTATTAAAACCCTTGTGGTGTTTGGTGATGGGTTGTTTGGAATCATAGTACCATTCGAGGTGGAAATATTTGTCACCTAGAGCGCCAACGCAAAAAACAAAGCCATGCTCTCCGACCTCTGAATCTTCAAAGAAGATCTCAGCATCTTTGAGCTTGTCAGCATAAGCCTCAGCTCCGCGACAACGAGCCGTGATAGATTCAGACCATTTGACCATGAACTACTCAGAAGGCGTGTCTCTTCTCAGGTATGATTCTACCATTTTGGTCAAAGGCTTTCCACTCAATTTGTTTGTTGTTTTTGTATTGGGCTTGGGTTTGGATCTTACCGTCAGAATAGTAAGTAATGAAATCACCGTGTTTGAGACCTTCTTTGAATGTTCCCTTGGTATGGACTAAGTCTTGTGAATACTCAATAAAATCACCCTCTAACTTATCATCCTTATATCGTGAATGCTGCAGCAATGTTCCATCCTGGGTAAACACCTTACTATCGCCATGACGCTTGTTATTGATGTATTCAGTAATCACGCAAGTCTTGTTAGATGCCTTAATTTCGAGCCTGGAGCCATTCAGGAGCCCTTTAGAGTAGGTAGACCATGTCTGGTCAGCCCCCACAGCCTCATAACATACTCCCTCTCGTTTATTGTCAATAAAAAAGCATTGAAAGATGACTTCTCCTTCAATGCTTTTACGTTCCATTAAACCATTCATCGTTCCTTTGAAATACTCTACCTGTTGCTTAATGTCTCCCGTAAAGAAGTAATACTTTTGGACACCATGTAGTTTGCCATTAAGATAGTTGGTCATTGAGCGTAGGTTGCCGCTCTGATAGTAAAGATAGTGGGTTCCTTCTTTTTTACCGTTGGAAGTCCATCCCTGCTGCTTGAGATTGTTGTTTGCAAACCACTTTCTTACCAAATTCATGACCGTATTTCTCTCTTTTTATTTAATAGCACCTTTAACAGTGGGTGGGGTATTTTCTAAGGAAGACATCCAAATAGCTTTTGGGATAGTCGTAGATCAGACCATCTCTGGTTCCCTTAACTTGATACAGATCTTTGGACTTACTTATTCTGATGATGATAAGTGTTTGGGGAGGAACTGTGTTTGGTTCTCTTATGTTTTGCCAGAGGGCGTCTCCGACTCTGTATTCTGCCATTTTTCATCTTCTCTCTTTACTGGTTTTGCAAATGCTAGAGTTCCAGTGTCTTGTCCGTAGACGAGGCGAATTACAACCTTAATTCTCTGACCCATAAACTCTTCCCCACCATCCACAACAACCATATTACCTTCCCAATCGCCCCTACCCTGCCCCTGCTCTTTGCCCTTCTCTCTTATTTTAACAAAAATCTCGTCACCCATCATCAATCTCGGTCTTACGGCCAAGTAAAGTTCGTTGATGTTGAGAACTTCAACGCTATGAATTTTAGCTAGCTCATTCATGCTGTGGTCTAAAGTGAGCATTTTGGAGCCAAGGTTCTTACACAAGATCACTAGTTTTGTGTCAACCTTATCGCAAGCATCAACCTCATCTATTTTCTTATTCCATATCTCAGACTTAGTCAATTCCTGGATCTTTTTTGCAATCTCAAGACCCCTTTTGCCCTTCTGACGCTTGGCATGGTCCTTAGAATCGGCTAATTTCTGAACTTCTTCTAGAATAAAAAGAGGGATGAGGAAGTCTCCCTCTAGGAAACCAGACTTGATCACATCATAGATCCTACCGTCAATTAAGACGCTGGAATCCATGATTTTGTTTTGTTTTTTTGATTTCAAAAAATCAAGCATTGGGAGCCTTTTTTAGTTCCCTTAAACATTGTTCATGAATCACAGTGTTATCTTTTCTTATGAAGATCAAATCATCTTTTTTCAACTTCTTCTTACAGACCAGACAACGTTGCTTGATCTTCATTGAAATTTGCATCAATGCACCTTGGTTTCGGTTTTAGCCTTGTGTTGTTGGACCTCTTTCTTTTGAACACTAGATAACATGGCAGCATCAATAGCATCTCTGGGAGTAGATCCCCACTCCAATCCATATCCAAAAATATTGAAAACGCTCTCTTTGGACATTGCATACCAACCATGTTTTTCTTCGTCCATTTTTAGAGATAGGCATGGGCCACTGGTCAGCCAATCCAGCCTTTGCTTATCAGTTGGTTTTTTCATCTAATCCACCGTTTCAACAATGGACTTATAATCTTCCTGTGTGATAAATCTGGCATAGTAATTGGACATTTCTGACAATACATCTTCGAATTTTTTGTCCCTGATCATCTTATCCAACTCGCCATCTTGGAAGTCGCCATCATTATTGATTGAGTAGATGACGTTCTCAATATCCTTAACCCTAGCTTGTAGACTTGTTATTCTACGCAATTGAAAAAAGCAATGAGTATGCCATCCCGCCGCCAAGGTCATCCGATCATCTTTGTAATAAGAGTAGTCTGGTGATGCATGGTCTTTTATGTAGCCATCATAGACCATGTGGATTCGCTGTTTTAAAGGAATAGATGTTTGTTCATATCCATATATAGTATCTAAATTATAAAGATTGTAGACTTTGTCAATAGTCGCTTTTTCTTCATTTTTTATAGTGATGAAACGCTGATAAAAGAAGGCATTTACACTCAAAGATGTGAGCAATGAAAAATACATCACCATTTTTATGCGGTGATGTAACAGAGTTTTGAACCAAAGGATAATTAGCTTCCTAAGGTTCTTATACTGCCTTGGGCTTAGTTCCTCGCTTCTTTTTGGAAGTGGGTGCCTTGGCCATGTATTTTTTGAGACCTTTTTCCAAAGACTCAATTTCACTCCTAAGGATTGCTGGACGCTCCTTTTAGTCTTTCTTTGATTATATCACAGTACTCATCTGACATCTCAGAGGCAACCCAATTACGATTCAACTTCTGAGCCATCTTTACAGTAGTTCCAGAACCAGCCATGGGATCGTAAACTAAATCCCCAGGGTTTGTCCAGCTAGAAATTACATCTGCAGCAAGTTTTTCTGGAAAGATAGCAGGATGTTTGTAGGCTATTTTGTCCCTGGTTGAGTTTCCATAACCAGTTGAGTATCGCCAAATGTTGAAGCGGCGGCTGGTTTTCTTGTATTGGATGATACCACGACCAGTATCTTTGAGAGATCCATCTTGCTGTCTTTGTGTGGACTTGCCACGGGATTGAGTATATTTGACATCCCTATCTTCAATGGGATTAAATGTTTTGATCTTTCCTTTGCTGAACAAAAATATATGCTCCCACACATTGTAGTATCTTGACTTGTCTGGAAAGCTGAAAGAACTCTTCTCATAAATCATGTGGTCATAGAAATCAAAGCCACACGATTCTTTGAAGTAGAGAGCTTGCTTGAGAGGGTCTAGACTTCTAGATCCTTTGATCGTTTCATAGCCAACAACCCAAGCAACAACACCCCCAGGTTTCACAACCCTATAGAGTGACTTAGCAATATCTTCAAACGGGAATGAGTACCCATTGTAAGTCCTTAACTTTCCGTAGGGAGGACTGGTAACCACCAAATCAATGACATCGTCTTTCATTCTTGCCATGGTGTCAAGACAGTTTTCGTTATAGACCTTATTGATCACTTAGACTTCACCAAGAAGAAACCAATTACAATTAAAACCATCCCACAATAATTTATGAAACCCAGGCTTTGCATTTTGTTTGTAAAATACAAAGTTCCTAAAGCATATCCAATGAACATCAGAACATCATATAACATACCATCAAAGTAAATGTCTTTGGAAAACCTGCTTGATACCAGCCAAATAGGGGCGCATCCAACAGCCCATGCTATCCAAAACCAATGTCCACCAACATTGACATTTTTTAATATCAAATAGGCATAGAGTATATACCACGCCAAAGCTAATGGTGGCATGATGAGATAAAACATCATGCAGACATCGGAAGTTCGGGTTGTTTGGGATTCCTGCGTTCTTCCAAAACCTCATTAATTCTTGCATTGGCTTGTTCGCAATATTTTTCAGACCTTTCAATACCTATGAAGTCTCTTTCCATTTTCATGGCGGCCAGGGCTGTTGAACCAGAACCCATAAATGGATCTAGAACTGTTTTTGCTAGTGTTGATCCTATAATTCTTTCTGGCAGTTCAACAGGGAAGGAGGCTGGGTGTGGATTATTTCGCTCCTGGTTGATTCTCCACACATCCCCTAAACCATTCGCTCCTGGTTTGAGTTTGAACTTTGGCTTACAGATGAGATAGATAACTTCATAGGTTGGAACAAAGTATCCATCATTGAAATTCATTCCACCAGCTCTGGCCCAAATGATAATCTGTCTTACAGGAAACTCATCAACAATATCATGTCTATCCTGTATGAGACCCTTTTGAACTCGCCACTTATGATTGTAAAAAATGGCACCATCCTCGGGGATGAGTCGCATCATTTCTCTGAGACATTCCTTCTGCCACTTTACATATGTCTCATGGGGCATATTGTCATCATAACCATCATATCCAGTCATCAAGGCAGCATTAGCCCATTTCTTGGATTTCTGCGTTCCCTTGAATCCACCACCAGAAGTATTCCTAACGTTGTAGGGTGGGCTAGTAACGATCAGGTCTATACTGGCGTCTTCCAACTGCTTCATAACAGCAATTGAATCCCCACAGATAACCTTATTAAGATGCTGCTGATTCATTTTTCAACTTCTCCACAATAGCACCAATTTGATTTTTGCTTATTGTGATACCATGATCCCAATCCTCTTCAATGATGTCGAAGTTCTTCCCATAGAACGCAACGGCTGAGAGAATGTTCATATGCTTATCGACAAAATCAAATTCACTTTCTTTCGTTGTGTAGTTCATGGCTACAAAATCTTCTCTAGGCTCATAAAACATGAAGAAGAAAATGTTCTTAGTTCCAGTTGTGTCATGCGTTATCTTTGCCTTGAAGCCATTGTCCACTGCCTTTATCTTGAAGTTTTTATCAATAGATCTCACATAGTACTTTGGATTTTTGGCCTTAAACTTAACGAAGTTGAAAATATGCGCGTTCTTTTGGAAGACCTCTATCTTGTCGATATCTGAGGGTCCAAAAACCCACTTACCCATTGGTGTCACTATGAAGTTGACGGAAACATCATCTTTACCATAGGGCTGTAAAATAACTCCATCTTCTATTTTCATTTCGCTACCTGCTGTTTGTAAAAATCTTCAAAATCATGCTTGCTAACAAACTGATAGGTGATGTTTTTTGTATTATCGATCAAGGTGATGGATTTGACTTTCTTGTAATGTAAATTAAGCCATTGAGCGCATTTGTCCAAGGTTTGGAAATGCGCTGTCTCTTTTTGACCAGTGGGATGAAGTAGTTTTAGTGTAAGCATCTTTTACTCAATAGTTTTTTTAGTTTAGTCAAAGACTTGTTTTGAAGCAATCGAACATATTCAGTGCTAATGCCCATGTTCTGAGATGTCTCTTGTAAAGTTAGTGGATCCGTCCCATCCAAACCAAACCTATATCTCAGTATATCTTGCTCTTGCTGAGATAGGTTGTTAACTATCAAAGATTTAGCTTTGGCGAAATCCAGCTTGGTAGCAATATCTTCTTCCATGGAGTCAGCAGAAAGCACTCGCATGGACTGTTCATTTTCAGCTACACTGCCAAAATCAAAAGACACATCCTCACGACTGCGGCTAATGGTGTCGGTGAGAATCTTTATGGAGACACCGATCTTTGTAGCTATAGTCTCAATGTCTGGTGTTTCACCGCGTTTCAACATCTCAGCCTTCTCTTTTTCATAGGCATTAAAGATGGTGGTGCGATGATTGGGAATGCTCATGGTTCCCAACTTCATGTTGCTATTGACCTTCTTTAGGATATGCCAATAAGCATAGGTGCTGAAGGTCTTGTATTTCTTAGTGTTGAAATTGTTGATAGCTTCAATCATTCCAATGACGCCGTCTGAAACGAAATCCTCAAAAGAGGATTCCAACTTACGTCTATGTTTGTGAGCGATATAGAAGATCAGTCTCAAGTTGCCAAGGATGATTTGATTGCGGGCTTCAATATCATCTTTGTTGCTTTGATATTGCTCTATCAAACGAATAGTTTCCTCATTCGATATCTGAGGCGACTTAAAATACATTGTTCACCAAACCAGTATGTTTTTAGACTTCAAAGACTCAATGGTATCAGTATCAAGAGTGATACCTTCAAGTGCTTTCATTTTAGTTTTAGACTTTTTGGTAAGGTCAAGAAAGATGTTCTTAGCAATCTTGGGTGATTGCAGGGTCACCAGCGTCTTATCGAAACGGACATGGATGAAGGCCATGTCTATATGGTAACCATTTTCTACTTACTTTTCAAGGTCGATATGAATACTTCCTCAATTTGTTTGACAATATCAGTAACCCTAAACCACTCTTTGACCCTTTGTTGTCCTTTGAGACCCATTTCTTTCTTTAGATCTGGATGTTGCAGTAAATGGATAACTTTTTCAGCATACTGTTGTGGGTTGTTTGGATCTATTACATATCCGTTCAATCCATCGGTCACCAATTCAGCTTGAGCGCTATCACCCCCTGAATGGGTCACTACTGGCAAACCCGCAGCCATAGACTCCGCAATAGAGATGCCAAAAGACTCTCCATAAATAGAACCATGTGTAAAGACGGTGATCTTGTTAAGGAAATCACAAAGCTCCTGCTCATTGAGGGTGTTGGGAAACTCTGTGACCATCTCTGAACAGCCCAATTGCTTGATTCCTTCCCTATATTCATCTGGCATGCCTATGACGTAAAACTTAGCATCGGGCATAGCACTTTTTATGATTGGAAGGCAGTGAATGTTGATGGGATGCCATTTGCTAGAATCTTTACGGCTGTATCTTCCAAAAACTGGCTGTGAAAAATCGCGTGTGAAGTTGTAGGAATCAAAGTTATCAGTCTCCACAGGGTTATAGATAGAAACACATTTAGAATCCTCGTAGAGAATCCCAGCCCTCTGTTTGTAAATTTCCTTTTGAGCCTTGCTGACGAAGATGTGTTTTTTGATTTGAATGCGGTCAGAGGTGTTGTCAAAATGAGCAAAGATATTATGCTCAATCAATATGGGGACACCAGCAGCTCTAAATGTATCTATCAGCTTGTGGTCAGGGTCGCCCATTCTATGAAAATGAACAATATCAATATTTTTTGACTTGATCCATTGAGCCATGGCGTTGGCATCTTCTGAGATGAATGTATCCTCAGCAAGAGCCTTGATCAATTCTAGACGATCTCCACCTTTCCATCCTGCGGCAAAGACTGTGAACTTACTCTTATCCATATACTTCATAAGTAACTGGATAGTCTTTTCAGTCCCACCCATAGAAAATTGATTGGAGAACTCAAGAACTCTTATCATTGACCAAACTCCGAAACGAAATTGTTGATGATGTGGTGAGTAGTTGGTCCCAGGTAGTTGTTCATGAAGATCTCATACTCTATTGAGTTTTCCCAATCTATTCTAAAGTTGACCAACACACTTGGAAAGTCTGGAAAGTTTATTTTCTCCAAAAATGGCATCTTCGGGGCTAGGAATATCTTGCCATTCTTTTCCTTAAAAAGATATCTGTGGTGAATGTAGCCACGGTAAATTGGATTTTCCACATGTGAAAGCTCGGTCTGGTAATAGGGAACCATGATGACTCCAGCTTTCGCTATCTGTGGAAACATCTGCATCGCCGTGTATGGATTATAGACATCTTCCAGAGTGTGGCTACAAATACAGTAGTCAAACTTACCATTGACCTCGACATGATTTAGGATCTTAGTCCAATCGCCTTCCTTGCAGATATCCATTTTAAAGTTGGCGGGTGAATCTTCTGCATTGATGTCAACAAGACAATCAATGTGAGATTTTGACCAACCACCAGCATCACCACCAACATCAATTACTTTGAAGGTGCCGTGTTTCTTTTTATCGGCAATCATCTCCAATATTTCAGCTCTATCTATATCAATGTTAGATGTGGTGAAGTTCATACCAGCAAAATTCCAGTGCCAGAGGCATGTCCATGTTCAGTGACATCAAACTTGCTGTTGCCATCCTCATTGCCGCTGGCTCCATTCCATAATCTTTCCATGTTTGCATTGAGGTGAATGTCATCAAAGATAATCATGGCATCATTGAGCATGCCCTGTGTCTCCATATTGCGAAGCGCCTCTGCCTCATCATCGCCATTGTGAGAGATGTCTAAGAAGATGACATCTACTTTGCCAAGGGTCTTAAAATCCGCCTTGATGCAATCCTCTTTCTTGAGGATGATACGATCTTTCAAGCCATCATGGATGAATCGATGGCTATCATTGACATCGTAGGAGTAGATGGGTTTCTTGGTCCCACCATAGAGGTAAGCAACCGAAGAAGCCCCAGTGAAGGTGCCAAGGTCCAAAAACTGTGCCTCGGGGTACAATTTTGAGATAGCAGTCAACAACTTGAAGTAGCTTGGTGTTTCCATGAAGTAACGGCTGAACTCAACATCAATTTTCTTGAGGATATCGCTCTTGAAGTTGTAAGATATATTCTTTGATTCTGTGACGATAGCTTGAACATCAAATTTCATTTGGTTCTCCCTGTGTGTTAAGAATGTGGTTGAGTTCAACCAGTTTTAGCTTCGGCCAATGAGGTCCATATAACGGATGAAGATTAACGAAGGACTGGTAATTCTCAAGAGTGACTTTGTCCCACATTTCTAGATATGCATTTGTGTTAAAATCTTTGGAGTGTCCCCAGTTCTCTAATTTTTGCTTTAACCCCTCACGGGTTCTACCCCAAGAGACATGCAAAAGTCTTAACGGAGTTTGGATAGCAGTCTCATTGGTATCTCGACACATAGTATAGGAGTTCTGTGACTTTGTGCCTACAAAGATTTTACCATCAGTTTCACCAGCAGCATCAATAACCAGATATTTACCGTCACCAAAAGCTTTGAAAACAGTGATCCAATGCCCTTTAATGGCGCATCCATCAAGAGCTTCATCATTTTCATCCATGAAGGCTTTAAACTCTTTTGGATTAAGAACTAACTCATCGGCGTCAATCTGAATGATCCAATTTCCTTTCTTGCATATCTGGCTTAAAAATCTTCTCTCAGATGTATCGTTATCAATGGGACGTTGTGATGTGTGAAAGTTCTCCCTTATAATATTGATCTTTCCATTGACATCTACCCTCTTGATGAACTCATCGAAACCAAATTCATCAAAATCAAACTTGTTGCCAGACCATGTGACACGATCTATGTCAATGCCAAGGATTATCTCATCAGCAATATCATAGTAATGTTCAATGGCCTGCATAGCCAGCTCGTAATCGTAAGATAACAAAGTCACAAAACTTAGATTGCTCACTTCTCTGCTTCCACATAAAGAGATATTGGTCTACGAACTTCTGTGCCAGCAAATACGTCTGACATGTCTGTAGCTGTTTTTTTAACGATATTTTTGAATCCTATTTTTTGCATTCTCAAGTACATATCATCAAAATCGTAAATGTACTGATGTCCCCACCCATTCATGGAATCATTAACATGTTGGCAAGGTGTCTCAAACCCAAACCTATCTCTTTCATCCTGGTTAAAATGCTTCCAGAAAGTGTTGTAACCACTTTGTTTAGATTCAATATAGTCATTAACTAGTGTTTCTAGATCTGGACAAGAAATTCTTATCTTCCCGCCAGTTTTCAGGACACGATAGGATTCTCCGAGAAACACTATCCCACCCTTTAGGTTGGTGTGTTCAATGGCATGCTGACTCACAATAGCATCCATTGATTCTGATGCTATTGGAAATGAACGACTAAAATCAAAATACATATCAGCACGATGTTCTTTATGTCCATCAACATTTACCCATCCCTCTAAATAAATCTCTCCGCAACCCAAATGCAATTTAGTCATCAAACCCTCTCATCAATCAGTAGTTCTAATTGACTACAATCAAAGGTTGGAATGTGAACATTATCTTCAACCTCTTGACGCTCCTTAAAGCTGTCATCAATGAATATGCTATCCTTTCTGTCCATATAAACCCACTTGTTATCTTTGGGTGGTATCTGAATGATTTGGCGGAATAGTCCTTCCAATCGATTTGTTATCAGTTCTGGGATTAGATCACCAACATGTTTAGTGATAAGTGTGAAGTCAATCCCCCTATTCATACATTGGTAAAGATATCTAATCAACAAATCGTTAACTTTCCCATGAACAATAACAGTGTCATCATAATCAACATAGACATGTTTATATGATAAGTTGGATTTATAACGATTAGTTAACGATCTGTCAATTTCAACATAGTTGACTCGGGGAACCACCTCATAAGGTAGCCTAGCCTGCTCATAGATACTGAGTAGTGGAAGATTGACTCCGTTAGCGCGATCGGTAGCCATGGTCCCGCCAATTCTTGTACCAATTTCCAACAAAGTTAAAACGCCATCCTTGTTTTCCTTCATCTGAAAGAACCATGCGCCATATAACTTTAAAGTTGAATTGATTTTTTTAGCATCAACATAAAAAATGTCATCGCTTACTGGAACGCTATTAACTGTGATCCCATTTCGAATACGCCTTCTTAATCTTGGGGCGCAATAGAGTAGTCCTCTTTCACGATCTGTGAAGCAATCAATGGTGTATTCTTTGCCTGGAAGATTTTCCATAAACAACCAGTCATTTGGATGCTGCAATTCATAAGTAGCAGCTTCCTCAGGGGTGTTTATGATGGTAGCGTTCTCTGAACCTTGTCCCTTATCTGGTTTGGCAAAGATAGGGTAGGTTACGTCCTTATTGAAATAGACATTTGGTGTTCTTACTATGCCATTTAAAAGTGAATATGTTCGTTTTTTGGAACGAGCTATCTCACAGGTCTCTTTTGGAGAAGCCACGACCCTGGCTTTGATATCATTATTCAAAAGTGCAATGATGATATCATCATAAGCTGGGAAGACATAGTCAATCTTGTTGTCGATGATAATCTTGTTTAAAGCATCAACCCACCCATTTTCATGGATGGATGGTACTATGAAATGATTTTTATAAACGTAAGGGGCATG
>Ga0265326_10000354_pt1 | contig 19471 bp, 20 predicted proteins | sample 41424metaG_FD_192439 | JGI IMG/M metagenome (GOLD analysis project Ga0265326, IMG submission 192439) | Rhizosphere microbial communities from Carex aquatilis grown in University of Washington, Seatle, WA, United States - 4-14-24 metaG | ecosystem: Host-associated > Plants > Roots > Rhizosphere... | reverse complement strand
TGGGTCATCATAGATAAATTTCTTACAAGATACATGTTTGATAAATTTATTTTCATCAACATCTAACCAAGCATATGCATTAGGATTTGTTTTACTTGCTTGATTATTTCTAAATGACCAAACAATTATATCTATTGTTTCATCATCAATAAGTTTTTGATATTCTTCATGATCGTAATAAACACCATTATCACAAGCTGATATTAACATTGGCAAATTTAAATCAATATTTTTTTCCTTTATGCCTATTTCACAAGTACAAGCTTGTCCATCAGTTGTTTTTTCTATTTCTACTATTGATGTGTTGTTGAATGATTTTTCCAATATAGATTTTATACTAAATTCTGAATGTTCTTTCAAACAAATAAAAATATTTTTATCTGATATAGGTAAACACTTAACTGCTTGTATTATCATTGGTTCACCATCAACATCTAATAATGGTTTTGGTAAAGTATAACCTTCTTCTGAAAATCTACTTCCTTTACCAGCCATTGGTAATATAAGTGTTGTTTTAGGTGGATTTAAAACCATTGTCTGTTCTATCTTTATATTGTTAAAATAATCAGACCATCCTTTATAATTTTCTAAATCATATGGTGTTCCCCATTGTAACATGTGTTCAACTAAGAATGTTGAGACTGACAAGCCATCTTCTATTAATAAATTATAAACTAGACTAACATAGAATTCATTATTTAACGAATGATTTAAATGTATTAATTTTCTGAAATATTTTTTAAGTATTTTACCAGATTTAAAATAATATGTTCCATTAGAAGCTAGTTCTGACATTTTATCATTGGTGAATGGTTTCTTCTCTTGAATCATCACTGCTTTATGACCATCCATCTTGACAAACGCATAATTATCTGCTCCAAGCATATGTGGATGAAAACCAGTATAACAAGCTATAGCACCATCAGATTGTTGCTCTCTTGTATCTTGTAAAAAACTATCATAATTCCAATCAGTACCATAATCACAATAACTAACAATAACTTCTCTTTCATTATTAATATATTCAGATGCTTGTATTACAGCATCAACAGGTCCTTTTCTATTATCATTTGAAACTGATATGATCTTAGCCTTTGGCGAAATAGATAATAAGATTTCTTTCATTTTTGTATTTGTCAAATGAATTTCATTACAAATAAAAATGATGTCATCTGGGTTTTTAAACAATTCCACAATATGCTGAATAATTGGTTTACCATCTACTATTATTAATGGTTTAGGTTCAGCATATCCAGCATCAATAAAACGCTTTCCAATACCAGACATCGGAATTATTAATTGAATATCCTTAATCATTACTTTCGTATTGTTTCATAGTTTTCAATAAACCATTTTATTGTTTCTTTAAGTCCAACTTCAATTGAAGTGAATTCAAAATCTGGTAAGTATTTTTTTAGTTTACTATTATCAGAAGGTTTTCTAAATTGACCATCAGGTTTAGTTGTATCAAATATTATATTACCTGAAAATTCCATTTCTTTAGCAATCATTATTACTATGTCTTTAATGGATATTTCAATTGAATTACTAAGGATGATTGGTTCTGATTCATTATATTCTTTTAAAACCCATTCAGTTAGTTTGGCAACATCTTTATTATATATAAATTCTCTTAATGGTTCCCCACTACCCCAAATAACAAGATCAGTGTTATTAAGCTTAGCCAAATAACATTTATGTATTAACATGGGGATTACATGACCATCTTCTAAATTGAAATTGTCATTGATACCGTAAATATTTGTTGGAATGACAGAAGTATAGTTTAACCCATATTGTTCTTTATATGCTCTAATTTGAACATCAGCCATTCTTTTAGCGTATGCATATGCATCATTGGTAAAATGTGGTTTACCTAAATGAATTTTTTCTTCAGTTAACGGATATTCAACATTAGCTGGAAAAATACATGTTGATAGGAAGCAAACTAATTTCTCAACACCATTTTTTCTTGCTGATTCAATAACATTTGTATTTATCATGATATTATCATAAAAGAACTCACCTTTTCGTTTCATATTTCCACCTAACCCACCTACCTTACCAGCACAATGAATAACATGTGTTGGCTTGTGTTCTTGAAACATTCTTTCAGTTTCGTTATAATTTCTTAAATCATATTCTCTACCTATTTTTACATCACCATTAATTGATGAGCCTACTAATCCGTTTGATCCTGTTATTAATATTTTAGTCATTTGCTGTATGTTTATTTACAATATTACTTATTAGTCTGATTTCGTCTTCTGTTATTTCTTGATTGTTTGGTAGATATAAACCATAATTGTGAACTTCATTTGCAAAATCTAAGTTTACTTCACCATATAATTTTTTCCAAAATGGTTGTTGTCCGATTGAACCACATACTAGAGGTCTGCATTCTATTTTATTTTCTCGTAATTCTTCAACCAATTTGTTTAAATTAGGTGTTATTACTGGATATGCAAAATTAGAATAATAGCATTCATCAGAATTCTGTATTTTCCAATATTTATTTTCTATTAATGAATCATATAGTTTGAAATTGTCATTTCTGATTTTAGCGAAATTATCTATTTTTTTGATTTGTTCAAGACCAATAAATGCTTGTAAATCTGTAGACCTTAGATTAAAACCTGGATGATAGAATGTAAATAATGCTTTGAAGTCATCTACATTATTTTCTTTTCTAATTATCTTCTGTGATTCTAAAGAAAAATCTCGATCCCATCCATGTGAACGAATTGATAAAAGAAGCTCATACATTTCTTTATCATCAGTTGATATCATTCCACCTTCAATTGTTGATATGTGGTGACCATAATAAAACGAGAACGTGCTCATTAATCCGAAGTTCCCTGTTTTAACTTCCTTATATGTAGAACCAATCGATTCACATGAATCTTCTAATAAAATGATATCATGCTCATTACATAGTTGTTTTATTTCATTCATTTTACATGGAAAAGCTAAAACATGTACCAGCATTAGAACTGATGGGTTATGTTCTTTTATTAATTCTTTTAAGTGTTCAATATCAAGACCAAGTGTTTCTTTATCACACTCACACAAGATAGGTGTTAAACCTAAATGAATTGCTGGTGTTACAGTTGTAGTCCAAGATACAGCTGGTAATATTATTTTATTATTGTTCAACTTACCTGATAACATTAAAGCATATATCATAGCTAAATTGGCTGATGATCCAGAATTTACAAATACTGAATATTTTCGCCCTAACCATTTGGACCATTCTTCTTCAAATTTAACCGTAACATCACCTTTAGTTAGTCTAGGATTTGTTGTTAACCATTTGACTAACTTTAATATGTCAGTCATGTCAATAGTATTATTAATTAACTTAATTTCTTTCATTATATAGTTGTTTTTGCCATTTTATTGTGTTGGCCAATCCTAAATCCATTGAGATGAATTCTTTATCACCAAATTCTTTTATATATTTGTCAATTGATAGGTTAACCAATCTTGGATTACCAACTAATTCATTGTTAATTATAGGTCTTATTACTTTTTTATCTAACAACAAACCTATTTTGGTTGCCAAATCAAATATTGATAATGAATCTACACCACCAACATTATAAATAAAATCTTTTCCATTTAATGTTATGTTCCATAACATTTCAACAACATCTGAAATATAACAAAAAGTTCTTAATGCTGATCCATCATCCATTAATTCTATTTGATCATTATTAAGTCCTTTATCTATTAAAGAATTTATAACTCTGGTATCACCTAGTTTTGTTCCTGGACCATAAGCAATGCTTAACCTTGCTACCTTAACATTTCTACCTTTTTCACGATAAGCATCACAAATAACTTCTCCACATTTTTTAGCATCAATATATGCTGCTCTTGGGTGTTGAGAATTGGTTGATCCTATTTCATCTTCAGTTAAACCAAATTTAAATAAACCATTATATACTTCACTAGAACTAATAAACAAGAATGTACCATCTTCTTTTAATAACTCAAGTAATTTTATTGTTACTGTTGTATTAATTTCAATTGTCTTAATTTTATCAGCTAAAAATACTAATGGCTGGCCATAACCAGCTGCATGTATTATATAATCAAATTTTGGTAGTGTTTGATATGTTGTTATATCAGTTATATCACCAATAACTTTGGTACAATTATTGAAAACTTCATTAAATATATCTACTGAATTTCTGGTCCATGTATAGATCGTTAAATTATATTCTTTTTGAAATTTCTTTAAAGAAGATAACATATGCAATCCAACCAATCCAGATGCACCAGTTATTAATATTGTCTTATCTCTAAGATTAGAGAAGGATATATTAAATTCGTCATATTTCAATAAGTTCATATTATTTTTCAGCATAGTAATCTCCCCATTCAACTAAAATTGTTGGACGGTTATCAGTTCGTTCATAAGCATATCTAAATGCTTCAAATATTTGTTCTGGTTCATCTAGTCTAATAATGTCTACGAAATCACACATACCTTTAAATGCTGCTGTAAAATCAGCTATATGTTGATGTTGTGGATGTAATGGTCTTTGTGATCCAATAGATACCCTAATGATTATTTTTGGTGTATAACCACCATTTGACATTATTTTTATCTTATCAACATGATTTATTAATTGATTTGATGCTAGAAGTAAAAAATTCCATCTGGGAAAAATAGATACTGGAACACTGCCATTTAATGCTATACCTAATGTTATACCCATTTGCATGTCTTCATTTACTGGCATTTCAAGCAATTTATTCTTATCTACATCTTTAAGTGTATTTGTAATTGCTGTCCCAGCATATTCAACTGCTTGTCCCAAGAATAACGTATCTGGTTTTTCATTTAACCAATCCATTGATCGTTTTAGTTCATCGAAGTATTTCATATTTAAAATTGTATCCTTTTACCAGCACCAGCGTGTGGGTATTTATTTTCATATTTATAATAAATTATTTTTCTATTTTCATTAGCGAAAAATAGTTCATTGGTATTCCAAGTTTTTAGTGTATCAGTACAAACAGATTTACCATTATTTTCAATTATAAATGTTATTGGTAAATCATGATTAACACTATATTTCCAATTTTCAAAAAATGTTCCAGTTTCAGATGCCATATCACCAACAAAGCACCAAACATGATTATAACCACCTTTTCTCTTTATATCTAAAGCAACACCTGTTGCTATTGGTATATTCCCACCAACAATAGCTGATGAATATATCTTATAATCTGGATAACAAAGGGTTATTGATTTCCCGTTTAATATATCTTGCTTAATAACATTAGGTGGAACACCTTTAAGTAGACATTGATAATGAGAACGCCAAGTACAAAATACCCAATCATAAGGCTTAACATTATTGAAGACTTCGATAATTTCTTTTTCATTTCCGCTATATAAATGAACAGGTGCTTTAATTAAAGCATTGTTAAAATCATCAGCTACATCTTCTTCAAATTTTATCAACTCATCTTCTGTATAACATATTCTTGACGCTGATTCCATTGTCTTATAATAAATAAAATTATCAGAATGATTAAATTCTTGTAGTGTAATCATACATGTATCATATAGATAAATTAATTTTGCATCGTTTAGATATGATGCAAAAATTGAAAAATTAGAATGTACCTGTGATAGTATTATATAATCACTGATTGACATCATATATAAATCTATGTATGTTTTTTCTACATCACTACATGTTGTATCATGTTTAATGTGATTAGGATATGATGCATTATATTTATTTCTTTCTTTAATATCGTCAGATGAAAAATAAAAACTTCTTTTATTATCATATAACTTATCAATAGCTTCTCGTGTCATTTGGTTTAGTGAATCTAATCCATCATAGGTCATAAAACTATTGTAATCACCACGAACATTTATTTTATCTGTTCTTCTTAAATGAACTGAAACATCTGGTTTTTGTTTATCAGAAACCAGTGCTAATAATTTTTCTGTGGGGGTAAATTCCTTCATGGTTTCCTTGAAGACTTTTTCAAATATCTCAAATGAACACATATGAACCATATATCTTTTATGAAAAAGATATGGTGAAACACAACCACCTAGAATATCAGCAAAATGATGTGTTGGTGCTTCAATATATTCATTTATTTTAATATTTTTAGGTAAATTGAAGTATTGGGTATAGTTTTCAAATTTATAATCTTCAAATCTAACTTTATCCCAAGTTTTATTTTCAGCTTGTGTGTATGAATAAGTAGGGTTTTCACCACCACCAATAGTAAATGGACATTCTTCCCATTTAAAATATAAATCAGCATCTAAAAATTTTGCAAAAGTAGATAATAACATTGTATCTAATAATCTATCACCTAAACAAGTAACAGATGGAGTGTCCCAAACAAGTGAGTTTTTCATATTTATTTTGTTAATTTAATTGGAAAGTCAGTACATATTCCATATACTTCTTCGCCATTATATTCGACAATATCTTTTATTGATAATAGCGGAATGATACAGTTAATGTCTAAATTTAGTTTAAGATTATGTACCCATATCATACCATTGCTTACAAATACATATGGATCAGATGAATGACAAAACCTAATGATTGTAGGATCAATCATATGTAAAGCATAAACAGAATTTAAATCTTTACAATGAAACCACAAATTTTCTTTTCTTTTCATAATCCAAATATTGGACACTTCATAATCACCAATATCGTGACCTAACATGAATTTACCATCTTCATAACGAATATCAATTTCAACATCCAACCCTAATTGTAATGCAGCATCAATATAAGATGGTCTATTTTCTTTATGATAAACAGGTCCATTTATATTTCCTCTATGAGAAATTATTTTTATTGCTTTCATTCGTTTGTTGTATTTAATATTAAATTTTTAGCTTCATTTTCACTGTATAAGAATTCCCAATTTTCTAATCTTGGTGTATCCATCATTTTCCATGCAAAATCTAAATTCATATTCGGATCATTCCATTCTCTATTACGAGCCCAAATATGAAAAAATATCTTATTATTATATTTAAAAATATCTTTATATTGACAGTGATAAAAGAAATTTACATTACAACCTTCTATAAAATGTATTGTTTCAGCATCTTCCAATAATGTTAATAAGATACTAGGACAAGGGGCTAAAAAATCAATATTAATGGTTGGTAAACCATTAGTTATGTATTTTTCAATAAGCATTGACTGATTTTTAGGATCGTTTATTATATTGTACTTATGATCAACTGTTAATCCAATGCTTTCTAAAATAACTTTCTTAAATTCTTTCTCAGTATCTTTATTTCTCACATAATTGAAGCTGTTCATTCTGACGTTATTAGATAATCCAACTAATTCATAATAAAAAGTATGATTTGTTTCTATTGATGTGGATGGGAGATGTTTATTAGGCAAGCATTTATCGAATTCTGATATAACCAGTTTATTACAAATAGGGTTTAAATCATTAAAATAAAATTCTTTATCTATATTTGGCAAGTCATAAAGCATTGTATTTGCTTTTGACCAATCACCTGTATGTGTATTACAAACATGATATTCACCATATGAACCTTCATTAATTAATTGGGTTGCATTGGCAGTTAAAAGAATACGATTATTGAAGGATGGATCATTCATGAAATAATAAGTATAATATTCAAAAATTTCTGGATTTGATTCGCCTAGATAAAAATACACATTATCATAATAATTTGATAAGTAATATACTAGCCCAATTACAGATAAACAATCACCATATGTAAAACAAGGAGGTATTAATATTATTTTTTTCATTATAGTTCTTCAATTCTAATTGTTTTATCATCAATAAATAAATCATAATATGGTTTGTCAACTCTTAATTCATTATGTTTTGCACCCCATAAAATCAATTGCGCCTTTGTCAGATCATACCAATCAATTTGTTTTCTACTACCTCTTGCTGTCCAATAAACAATAGTATGACCTTTATCATATAGTTTATTAATCTTATCTATATTTTCAATTATCGGTTTGGCATCTTCATATTTACGACTTTCTGGCGTTATACAAATTGTTTCATCAATATCAACATATATTACTTTTAATGAATTCATTTTATTAAACTTTCTCTATATTTTTCATTATCATCATTTATTAAATCATCTATTTGCTTATCAGATAAATAAAATAAATTATCAATATCAAAACCAGAATATATTTCTGCTGATTTTTCGCAAATTTCACTACTAATAATGCATTCATCTATTGTTTTACCACAGGTAATAATTCCATGGTTTTCTAACAGTATTAGTTTTGGAAAATAACCTTCTTTAGCTATAAAATACTCGACATTAATTTTTATTGCGTGAGTTAAATCACAACCTGGCTTTGCATAAGAAACTAAACATGATTTTTTACCATTGAAGATTACTTGATCGGGGAAAATTCTCTTATTTGCAAATGCTGTGCTGTTAACACTACATATAACTTTTAATGTATTGATTGGGTGGGTATGCGAAACAAATTTAATGTCATTAAATTCTAAAAGATACATATGAAAGCTTAATTCCATACTACCTTTTCGATTCATATTTGAAGTTTGATTCCCTTCAAAATCAAACTCAACAAGATCGTTTAGATTTAAGTTATTTAATCTAGCACCACTGGCTTTAATTAATAACCCAGTATTCGTTTTAGCTGAAACATTTCCCTCCATACCAACGCAGTATTTAGATACTTGTTTAGCTAAACTAATTAATTGATCAGCTTCTGACATATTAAAACCCTTTCTTTAACATAAATGCTGTTGGTGCTACCCAATTAGTTGATTTGAGATTGTATTCCAAGCCCATTTCTTTTAAGAAACGTTCAACACCAACACTTTCACTAAATTTATGGTATTCGTATTCATCAAATAAAATAACACCACCAGGAAGAATTCTATCCCAAAGATATTTTAACGAATAATATGTTGGTCTATCAAGATCAACATCAATGTATAATAAAGAAATTCTAAAACCTAAATTTTCTTCCAAGAATTTAGGTATGCTATGTTGAACATCTCCTTTTATTAATTTGAATTTGTCTTGGCTGATATTAGTTGCAGCAATTCTTTTTGTTACTGATTCTAATGTTAGATCATTAGAATTAACTCTATCATAAACAACTATCATGTTATCTTTATCAATATCACCATCTTTTTCTAAAATTTCTTTAGCCTCAATAGTATCAAAGATATCAAATCCAACCACTTTTTTATTTGAATTTGGACAATAAATTTCAATAAATTTCATGAAGCTTGAAATACCAGAACCTTTAAATACACCTATCTCCACAATATCACCTGGAAGGTCCTTAACCTTTAAAAAATATTCAAATCTATGTAGTAATTTTCCTGTTAATTTAAGATCATCAGAAAAGATAAATTCATTAAATTTATCATAGGTATTTTGTTTAATTTCATTTAACTTGTTTTCGTTGCTAATTTCACTAAGTTTTCCCATAGTTTTTTAGCAAATATAGAGGTTTTTTTTTAACTAGTAAAGCTTAAGTTTAGTATAAAAAACAGGATATAATCATAAAATGTACCTGTTTTAAGGCCCTTATCATCAGATATAAGATCAACATTTTTATATTCCATAAAGACAATATTAGTAAAATTAGCATCAGAACCAATAACAAAATTAACATCTTTATATCTTAGCATTGTTAATACATTACTTATGTTAAACTTATTGCTTATTGATAACCCTAGACTTAATTTAGGTTCTTGATTCAAGTCGTTAAAATCTAATTTTTGAGTTGTGAAAAATCTGATTATCAAATCAGCTGATTCCTTTTGAGGTGCGATGTATGTTTCAAAATCTAGTTCTCTCTTCTTAATATTTTCTAAAACTTTCTCAACTGAATAACCACGTTCTTTAACATCACGATTTATTTTCCATTTTTTCTTCAACTCGCTATCTGTGTCCATATATATTTTTAGATCATACATTTCATTGTCATTCGTTGAGTCGTATAAACTGTGCAGTCCACAAACAATTAAATTATTTGCTGGATTTATCAATTGTTTTTCAGTAAAACCACCTGTATGGTGGTCATAATCAACTTGATAGATATCATTTCCAAGCTTGAGATTGAATATATCTTCTTTCATTTTAGTAATGTAATTAGCCTTGGGGTTTAAATGGGTTATTTCACCCCAGATTTCATTTGTACGTTCCCACTTATGATATCTATCACACTCTAATTTAAATGAATCAGTAAAGGCATTCTTCAATAAATTACTTAGAGTTGATTTTCCAGAGCCAGAATCACCACAAATAGCAAATACATTACATTTTGATAGGACAAAACTATAATCAATATCAATTAATTTATACTGAATATTATTCAATTTAAGGTATTGATAGAGTATTGTTTCGGATATTGGGCCATATTTTTCTATTAATTCATTTAAGTCTTGATACAAATCAAAATATTTATCCATCATAACAGAATTACCAAATGCTATAGCATCACATATATAACCATCATTTGGATTAGTTAATCTGACCTTATCTATTTTACTGTCTTTTGGTATGGAAATAAATCCTTCTTCAACCATATCAAAAATATTTTCTGTTTTGATTGATAGGTCTGGACGACATCTGATAACTAAATCATATCTTGTGTTTGTAGCCACTTCATTAATCTTCTTTAGATTATTAAGCTTATAAAGCTTATTCCAGTGATTTATAACGTTGTTTATTCGCTTATCTTCGTGGTAATGAGTATTGTTCTCAATGATGGTAGAAAAGGGGTTTAAAACTGATGTAATGCGTTCTATATCGGAATCTTCTATTTGATTCAAATATCTATCTTCTGATCTTTCATCCTTGGTGATATGTAGATATACATCAACATTAATATATTTGTTAATGATCTCATTCTTGATAAAATCAATATTTTCTTCATAGTTTCTGAGATAACCAGAAATTAACAATGCAACTTTCATTATTTTATTATTCTCCAATTTTCTAATCTAACAGGATTTGTAAAGAGATTTTCATGTCCTCGTTTACAGTATAAATTTACTGTTTTATCTTTTAATATACCATATTTAGCATCCAATTGATAAAAAAGGCATGCCCATATAGAATCAACTAAATGTATTTCTTTAGCGTTTTGTAAAATCTTGATGTAATCGAAAAATATGTTAGATGCTTTATTAATATTTACATAAGAACAACCATCTAATTTATTTCCAAAATCTATTTTAGTTGAGACGTGATGTTCGCCATGTGTATGGTTAGTTTCATCATCATGATATATAACATAATCACTACCATTTATTTTAATAAAATCTAGATATTTATCTTCTTCTAATTTAAGGTCCCTATTAATAGTAAACATGTCAATTCTATTTGAAAAATCGATATCATAGAATACATAGAACATTTCAGAAAAATGTTTTGTTGGTTTTTTATTTGATTCTGGTTGATACCAGTAACCACGATATTGATCTTTTCTATAACGATCATGCTCAGCATGAAACATTATTTCAAAGTTATTAGGTACTTTTATATTGGTTCCATCATATTCAATTGATTCACCATCTGAGTTTGTATCTATAAAACCATAAAATCTACCATTATCTGTATTTATGTAAATAATTTGCACACCATTTAAATCTCTAACATAAAAATCAACAAGTATTTTAGCATCTGAACGAATAATAACAAATATTTCTTGATAAATTGATTTGTAATAATTGATCAGACCTAGACACATGATAATATCTGTCCATCCTTGATGGAAGTAAACACATGCTTTAGTATTTTTCTTTTGTTCGTTCATTTTTTTGCTGAGCTATTTTACAAAAATATTTATCAACATCATCATTTATCTTTATTGAATGGCAATCATGAATTATACCGTTTATGTTGTAGGTATTATCATTACCGTCTATCGCAAAATTCCTATGATCATTTAGTTCATATAGTATTTTACCAAGATATCTTTCAGAGGCTTCACTCTGATGTCTCACTGTTATTATAATATTTTTTATCAAATTGTAAAGTTCTAAAACCTTATTTTTAGAGATGATAAAGCTATTACACCAACATAAATTAACTCCATCAAGATTAGACAATAACCCTAGTTTATCAAGTGTTGGTTCGACAACATCCCATTTAGCCCAATCATTAGCCAATCCTAGGATTGATGCAGCTTCAATTTTATTTTGTTTTAATTCATTAAAATTAAATTTATTTTTTATAATATATGTGTCTTGTGAACAAACAATAAAATCATATTCACTTATCAAATTATTTTTAATCAAATATTCAATACCTATCTGATATGCACCTAATTCGAATTTGCATTCAATGTTATTATCTAGAAATCTAATATTATTACTAAGATTTATAGTTGCAAATACTTCTTCTTTATTATTAGAATTATTGTCAACTATTAAAATAAGTGCTGATGGGTAAAACCTTAAAATATTATTAACATAATAGTTCAAGTAAGATTCATAACCTCTAAAATACTTATGTGCTATTATAAAAGCTAATTTATCCATTTAGGTGATTTTTTTAGGTCGTATTTCTCAACAATTTTTATGTATTCATGACTCACATCGTTATACGGTTGTCCATAAATAGTAGTAAATGTTTGATTTAGCGGTAATAGTTTTCCACTATGACTAATATGTAAATATGTGAAAATATTTAAACACTTGAAGTATCCACAATCTAGTTTAACATCTGAGTAAAGTTTGAAAACTTTAAATTGTCTTGAAAAATTTTGAACATCCATTTCTTCAATTGTTCTATAATTTTTATCTTTAAAAGCAGTCAATATTTTTAGTAATGATATTCTATTCCAAATAGATGGGTTTACATTATATATGTAATCCTTAGGATCATTCTGCATTACCAAATAAATACCAGATTTAAGCTCGTTCTTAAAGACTGCTGACCATTCATTTACATCTGTATATTTATCTGATTTTATTATTAATGAATTATCGTTGATGGTGTTGGTGAATTTTAAATCTATCCTATCAAATTTATAAGTACGTAAAAAATTATAAAATTTTTCGATATATTCATTATCCATATTTACAAGTATGTCAATATCATGTATAAATAAAAAGTAATCATCATCCATTTTTTCTATACACGTTAAGAGTCTAGTAGCGTATGGTTCGTTACCATTGTAAAAAATAACTTTATCATATTTAGTATATAAGTCAGTCAAATCTAATGAATTTTCATTTAATAATAAAGTTAAATGACCACGATCAGATATGTAATCTGTTTGTATTTGCAATATATCTAGATAATCAGTATTTCCATAAATAACATAATTGATCATAAACATTCGTTTTTAAAAGCTTCTAGATTTAACTCCCAAGGAGAATTTAATCCATTATCTAATTTGATACAATTATCTTTTTTTACCGTTTTAGTCATGTATTTAAGTTCATTATTCCAACCAGCAATTGTTTGATCACTATAAGATATCTTAAGTTCATCATTACTAATTTCAATTATTTCACCAATGATATTATCAACCTTAACTCTCATATATGTTTTAAATTCAGTCTCTTCAACAAAATTAACGTTATCAAATAATAATGTATTAACGTTATTGAATGAAAATTTAAACCGTTCATTAACTTCTAAAAATGTTGGTGAGATAATTGCTATCAGTTTACAAGTTTCTTTAGAAAAAAGAATATTACATAAACCACCACCAATAGCACCAATAACACTTTCAGCATTTGAAAACATAACTATCTTTTCTACCGTAGACATATTCTCAGTAAAGACTTCAATATACCCTTCTTTACTCAGCAAATCAACAAGTGCATCTTCATTTATCATTTTACGTCTAGTCGTATAATTAGTACCTATATTGCTATAATCTCCATGTAACCAGCTTCTACGAGAAATATAAATTTTTTTAGGTGTATTTACTGAATATACACTATACTTAAATTTATTAACAATTTCTTTATAAAATGAATAAATTTCTTGTCTTGGAGGAAGATTTGAATTAAAATCGTGTGTATATGATGTCGATATTAGGACTGAATTATATTCAGTGTTTTTATCTATTATTTTAATATTAGACAAATCTATATCTAATATGGCCAAGAATTCCATAACAAATTTATAATGTTCTTTTTTACCAGAATTAGGGTAATTCATTAACAACTTAATATTTGGATCAGATTTTAATAGTTCTTTATATGTTATCAAATATGGTAATGTGTCATAAACAAAATGAAAATAATTATCAGTATTATAAACAAAGAAAAACATATTATCGTTTTCCACTTTAGTTATTATCGATGGTTTCATATCACCATATTCTTTTTCAATGGATTTTAACGACATTGTTGTTTCGTTAATTGGATTGAATATGGATGAAGAATTAGTTTCGTTTAGTAGAACATTTGGATAGAATAGTGACTCACCAATTGGTGAAACATTATTTAACTGATAAATGTAAATAGTTCTACCATTTGAGTCTGTGTCGAATAGCTTGTTCTTATTAACGATATTATGTAATGGTAGTACTTTCATTATAATTTATCTTTGTTTTCTCTAAAAAATTTCTCATAAGGATATTGATTTATATCCTCTAATAATTGATCCATAGGCGTGTCAAACATTCCTTTATATGGTGATGATATATTCGGTTTGTATTTTTTACCATATATGTATTCACGATTAAAGTTAGAATATTTTCCTATTCCTGGTTTTATATGTTCATGTCTTATTGGTGAAATGATATTTTCAACTCCACTTATTCCTATATCATTTATTCTTATATTTCGTTTTAATAATCTGAAACTAATATCTCCATCTTCTTCACCAAAACCTAATAATCTTTCATCAAAATAACCAACTTGGTCCATAATAACTTTATTAGCTATAAAATGAGAAAACGATCCATTTATCTTTGTTAAACCACTGAACATTTTAGATTCTATATGTGCTTGTGTTACTTCAAATATATCAGATGAATGAATTTCAATGTCATCATTAAGCATTAATATGTTGTCAGTATCACTAGCAACTAATCCAGTGTTCCATAATTTTGATAACCCTCTCGTTTCAGTAAAGAAGATAGGAAAAACATTTTGATACAAAAGACATAGATTTAATACATCTACACGATATTCTTCACTGAAGTTACCGTCTTTTTCACCATTGATAATAAGTATTATTTTATTGTCAGTATATTGTCTTATTTGAGAAATTAGTTTTACTATAAAACCAAATCTCTTTGAGAATGTCGTTATACCTATTGTAAATTTCATATTATAAATATTGTTTTCCAAATGTTACTAATTTTTCATTATAGTTTTTTCTGATAAAATCTAAATAACCTTTTTCTTCTTCTAATCGGTCAAAAACACTTAGATCAATATCAATTCCTTCGATTAATTCATCATCAATTTTAACTGGGTTAAAGTTAAAATTATTAACAACACTATCATATCTATCATTAATAAATTCAACACTATGACCATATTTTACAAATTCATGATGTTTATACCATAATTGTTTTATTGCATAGAATCTAGTATTAGCAGCTTGTAAATGAATAACACCATATTTTTTACTATATGTTTTTGGTAAATGAACAGCTGGTGTTCTAGGTGTGTGATATTTAAAATTAGCTGAGTTTAATCGGCCAATCTTATCCACTGGCAATACAAAACTTCTATAATTATTGATGTATGAAGGGTCGTTTCTATAATAAGAAATTGAATCATTGACTGAGTTATACCAGAATAATAACATATCATTTGTCTTATACTCATTCAAAAAATTATCAAAATCATTAACAATCGTTGATGATAAAAGCTCATCAGCATCAATACTCAAGATAATATCAACATCTCTCATAATACTTTCATCTATCATTCTTTGACGTTGATGGCTTTCATTAAATTCAGGTAAATGATCATTGATGATTATATATCTATCCCTTGATAAGTGATTTGCTATAATCTCATGTGAATTATCTATTGAATTATCATCATAAAATACAAATAAATCAATCTTATACTTTGACCAAATTGGTAAAACAATATCTAATAATTTAGATTCGTTTTTAAACATTGTATTAAAAGCTACTTTCATTAGTTAAAATTATTTAATTTTCTAGTTGTGTATAATTGTTTATCTTGTGCTTCATATCGCTGGTTTATGGAATGAATAACATCTTGTTGACCATAACCCCAGTCAGGATGTTGATGCTCGATAATTACTTCATCAAAATAGGTTTGTTTACCCAATAATTTAGCAACATCCATGAATTCATTATCACACCAAACAGACACATAATCTGGATGATAGATATAACCAAATCTATCATAGTATTTCTTTCCTAAGATACATAAGGTATTCAATTCATTGCCTTTATGTCCATCATTAAACCATAAAACACCATCAGTATCTGGATAGTGTTCTTTCATTTTATTCTTAATGATTGTATCATAACCTTTAACCTTTGGAATCATATCGTCTGATGCTAACAATAATATATCAAATTCTACATCATTTAAGTCAGCATTAACTGCTTCTATTTTAGTCTTACTATCACCATAACACATTCTCACATTGTTATACTGTTCTACCACTTCTTTTACATAAGCTTCAGTCATAGTAGAATCATTATTATCACAGGTAACTATTATTTGTGTTGTTGGATCATCTAGAAAATTAACGTATGTATCTAAAGCTTTAAAAAACTTATTTGGTCTATTTCTAGTTGGAAATTTTATTAGTAATTTCATTTTTGATTTTTCTTTTGTTTTGTTTTATATTTTTCATCTAATTCAGCTACTCTATAGTCTTCTAAAATATCTTTACCATTAATTTCAACTTCAGCAATAAATTTAAACACATAGTTACCATTAAATTCTATTATTTTATCGAATGAAGTCACTTTATACCTATACTCTAAAAAATCATCAGCACCAAGTGTTTTATATGTTACAAATTCAACAGCATCTATATCTAACATACTAGATGTAATAGGATTTTTAATCGCTTTTTTTACATCACTAATGAAAAGTGTGCTACGTTTATTTTCCAAGTTAGGGTACATACTAGTATAAAATTCTAACATTTTTTTTGTTCCATTAATGTCTCTAATATGAAGTTTTTTAGTGTATCTTTCAATATTAAATTTAGCACCTTCTTTTCTACTAACCTTTATTGGTGATTCTGTTTTATGTGTTGTAAAATAATCATCGGATGAAATATTAGCAAGTGTGGCACTTGTAATAGTATCTTTAGAATTACTATTTAGTGTCGGTTCATCAAATACTTTTATATGATCATTATTAAGTGAATCATTAATACTTAAAACAATATCTGAATTATCAACAACCATTTCTAATTGATAAGGGTCGAAATGATCTAAATGTATTTTATCGAGACCTTTTTTCTTGTCTACTTTTCTTGTTTTAACAATTGGCATTCCAGCTTTATCATAACCAACAATTTCAGCTTGATAACCTTCTGTTTCTTTTAGAATTTTATACATTCTCCAACGTAAATCAATTACTTCTTGTGTAACTTCACCATGAACTAATGAATCAGCTAATTGACCTTGAGAATGACGCTGAACTTGTTGTGCATCACTGGCAAGCGATTCGCCTTTTTGTCCTAAAGAATTTTTTTCAACATTGGCTAAGGCTAAGGATAATGTACCTATTTTTTTTCTTGCCCATTTTTTTAAGTTATCTAAACTCATATTAATCTAATATTGATTTGTATTCTTCTATTATTTGTTTTACAACAACATCACTTTTAAATTTATCAATATCAGTTGGAATATCATGTAATACTTTAGATTTAATCATACCAGTGTTATCAACATCATAAATCCAACCTTTTTTACCACACATCCAACCTTCAATAGTTGTCCTTCCTAATAAGATACCAGCAGTCTCATCACATTTGTTAATGTACTTTTCAACCTCATTTGTTGGTGGAAAATATTTGACATGTGGTTCATCTTTGATCATATCATCTAAGTATTTATCGTTCTTTTTACCAACAATCCATAATTCATTACCATCAATTTTAGTTGTATTGATAAGGTCTTGAATTGTTTGTTTTCTCAAATAATCTATAGTACCTACGAATAATATTCGTTTGGTATCTTTATGTTGTTCAATATTTTTAGGTGTAAATTTACTAGAATCAATTGGATTGTATATTACATCAATCACTTCAGAATTAATTTCAAATTTGTTGACTAAAAAGTCTTTTATTTCTGGTCTAATTGCTATGTATTTTTTAATCTGAGGTGAAATAACTGGTTCTTCAAGATTAATAACTTCAGAATGAATTGAGCAGATTATTGGCGTATTAGGATATAATCTTAATAGATGTTCAGTTACTGGTTTATGGTTTAAATGAATAACATCAAAATCAATGTCTGCTATTTTATATAGTGTATTTTTTTCTGATAGAACATCACCATTAGTTGTTTTTAATTTCCATTGGCCATCACCAAGCTTAAAATTTGGTGGTTCTTGTAATGAATACATCTTGATGCCTAATCTATGCCCAGCTGAAAGTAATGGTTCTCCAATATTAGAACAAACACTTACGTTACAACCTTCATTGATCAATTGTTTTGCCAATTCAAATACATATAATTCAGACCCAGTATAATTTGCAAAACTAAGACAACCTAATAATACATTTAGTTTTTCATCTTTTCGTAATACTTTTTTAATGTTTAATGGAAGATTATCTTTAAACTTTTCAGCAAACTCTTGTCTATTCTTATCCCAAGATTCGTTTGTCATTCCAATTGATTGGTGGTTGATTCGGATTGCAGTTGTAACACCAATTTTAACTCCTTCTAAGTAATTTTCAAAACAGAAAGTTATATCATAAAAATGGAAACCTTCTACTGATTCATTAAAATCTTTTTTTAACTTTGATTTATCAACAGCAAAAAATACTCCATCAACGATTACTACTTCTTCTAGATTTTGTCCTAAGTCTTCTGAGTATGAAGATAACCAAGTTTTACCCTCATGTGTATGTGCTACACGACCATACATCTTTTTAGAATTTTCCCACCATTGACCAGAAGCTGGCATGTTTTTAGTTCCAGCAACACCAATGATACCAAACTCAGGATTTTTTTCAAAAAGTCTAATTAGCTTATTGCCCCATTGTTTTGTTTCAATAATTAAATCATCATGACAAAATACAACAATATTGTTTGTTGCTTGTTTTAATCCACGGTTATATGCTTTGGTTAATGATTCACCATTATTTATAATTTCAATAATTTCAATATTCTTATGAAATCCAAATGATTTAATTAAATGTTCTTTGTGTTTTGGATTTGTTTCTCGTGTGCAATATACAACTGTTACCATATTTTTTAATTTAAATATAGTTATTATTCACATAATAGTAAATAAAAAAGGCCCTATTAGG
>Ga0265326_10000351_pt1 | contig 19535 bp, 39 predicted proteins | sample 41424metaG_FD_192439 | JGI IMG/M metagenome (GOLD analysis project Ga0265326, IMG submission 192439) | Rhizosphere microbial communities from Carex aquatilis grown in University of Washington, Seatle, WA, United States - 4-14-24 metaG | ecosystem: Host-associated > Plants > Roots > Rhizosphere... | reverse complement strand
CAGCAATGGGGTTCTCAGACGGTGAATAGGTTGTGGAAACCGTAACCATATTCTTGGAGCAAACTACGCAAGTGGAATGCAAACCTAATTCATCCTTCCATAACGGAAGTAATCGTTATGCTACCTCTATTTCTCTGAGCCTGGTATGAGCTTTAAGCATACGACTAGAGAAAACTATGTCCAAAAATTGGTTGACCAAGCCTGAAAGGCGCGGGAAACAAGACTTACGAGCAGAGCGAGTAAGCACAAGACATCACACATCGTAACACGCCCGAAGCGACAAGCGAGAGGGCGCTTGAAACATCGACAAGTAGCTTTTTGAAATAAGGCACATCGCCCTGAATGACTGTGCCTTTTAATGTCACGGATAGTTCTCTTATTTAAGAAATCAATTAAATTCATTTATAATGTAACGGCTGAGAGTCCTCACTTTGGTTCGTCCTCTCATTAGAGAGAAGTACTAAAGCCAACAGCACAGTGCCTTGGCTGGATCACTCTCACTTTGGTTCGAGTGACCAGTAGAGGGAAACTATACGATGTAGCCTTCTGAGCCAAGAAAACCGTAAAATGATATACGCAGAGAGAGTGAACTTCTTGCGCATTAAACTAAATTAGTTGATATATTAGGTACTTATAGGAATAGCGTAATAGTATTAAGTAGTTAGGTGTATAAAGTGAGAGAGAAAATACTGAAAATTTTAGGGTGATTTTAAGCTACGCGACGTTCTAACAATATGTCGCATGGCAATACATTCATAAACAATAACAATGTCTTATACTTATCTTATTATTAAGTTGTAATGATTCTATGTACATGTAGTACAGCGTGAGGGTATGTAATGTGTAATGATATCAACGACATACCCGGGGGGTAGGGGTACTTTGCCGAGGTAAAGAACTTTATATATGTTTGAGCACAAATAAGGCTATTTTATTGTTGTAATACGATCGTCAGAGCTATTTAAAAGAATTAAAAATGTTGTCTCCTGCAATATAAGCAAAAAAAAGAAACGCTGCAGCTAAGAAAATGATCAATAAAACAGGATGCGTAGCAATTATAAAGCCAACCATTAATAGTGCTGCTAACGCCGCGATTCCAATCAACAAAGATATTAAATGTCCCATGGTTATGCTGCCTTCTTAATTTTATTAGATTTTAAACTATTTTCTTTTGCCCATAAAGGTTGTAAATTAGTGTGGTGATTAAGAGCATATAGCTAGCGCATGTATTTTCATTTATTGAGCATCCTCAAGTAGTATCCGTAACATATATCCAATACAGTTCTTCTATATAATCGCATCATCTCTACCAGAACGTCTGGACTACGGATAAAATGTAAGTTTGTTTTTACCCCTAGCATTTTAGTGTATACTTTATTAGGAAGTACTTTATAAACAATATAAAAGGTTCCAGCTACGTCCATAAGTATTGTGCCAATTTTTAATTGTTCTTTAATTACTAAGGGTTTATCAAAATCGGCTAAAAGACGGTTTAATTTTTTATAATTCATATATTTATTATCTCATAATTATATAGTAAATCAACTATTTGTTGTAAGCCGTTAATCTAATCCATTCATAAGACGAACAATAGCATAAGCAGAAAGACTCCCAAGTAAGCATCCTATGATTAATAAGTAGAAAACATATAATTAATATTAAAACTAACGCTGTGATTCCAATAAGGAAATACTTTAAATGTTCCATAGTAATCTATACCAAAAGGCCATAATTATTGTTTTTAGCGTACGGTATTGAAATCTCATATTGTCCACTAAAGAGGATACAATTAAATGGGAGTAATCCTTATCTAAATCATAAATAAATACGCGCAAGTAGTGCTCAGGCAATTCACCCAACACTCTTGTAAATATTTGCGTAGGAGTTACTTTAAACACAATAAAGAAAACGCCATAGGGGTCCATCATAACTGTACCTACTTGTTTTATTTGTGTTTTTGTTACTAAGGGTTTCTTGTATTTACGATTAGAAAATTTGTATTTATGATAACTCATATGCTCATCATAGCATAAAATAATAATAAATCAATAGTGTGTCGTAAATCAATAGTCCTCAGACGACACAAATATATCGGTATAAATAACGTAATAATCCAGAATAAAGTCCCACAATTTAAAATCAGCGCCGTAGAGGTTACCTAACTCGGTTTTATAATATATAGAGGCATTTGAAACTTTAACGACAACAATATAGAATTGTTCACCTTTAATACAGTGGTGTAAGATTAATCCTTCTTTTATTTCATTATGTTTCATTGTTACCAACCGTAGTTAAAATCCTTTTTCTCTTTACGTTTCCGAGTCTTACGCTTCTTTAAAATGCGAGCTATACAGGTTCCACATCTCTTTTTATTCCATCTTAAACCAAATTCATCAACAAATACAATACCTTTGGACAATGTGCGCCAACTAGTTTTTTTATGTTGCAGAGTTAGTTTACAAACCTGACATGTTTGCATAGGTATGGTTTTGCGTAAGCGTGTGGATTTATTAGATTTAGCCAAAGCAGCGCAAGCTGCGCATAGTCCCCTACTCCACGCTAAATTGTCACATTGCTTACAGTTCATTTTAATCTTCCACAAAAATGTCAGTATAAACAGTAAGTTGATTCTCTGGCTCTACAGTGACATAACCCCCACCCCAAGCAACATGTATGCCATAGCTACAACTAACGACCATCCCATACCATCTTATGCTGGGCATGGTGGTAGGAAATGGGGTATCTACAACTAAAGTACCAATCTTCACCCTTCCTCCCTAAACCTAGTTTCAGGCTCTTCTTTCGGGGAGTTCTCAGACGATTCAAATATGTCGGTATAAATCCTCAGACCAGTAGGATTAACAAACACGGCCATGCTTTTAGGACTACCGGACCAAATCACCCTTACGGTGCCTTTAGGACCCCAGGATTCAATCACCCCATAGAAGTTAACAGAGGGGTTGTAATTAAACCTAGGCTCGATCCAAACGAGTGTGCCTACGTTCACACGTCCTCACTTGAAAACACAGAGGTATATAGGTAGTCTTTTACCGCGCTCAAAGGTATGTATTCAGGTCTAGCGCTTGGATGCTGCAGCCACAACACAGTTGCAATGTTACCGTTTACGGCAGTCACTACGGCGTCCGCACCACCACCGCGCAAACACAATAAGGTACCAACAAAATCATTTATCATATGATTCATATTATCAGAAATATTAATTGCTGTAAAGGGCCTTTTAAAGCCCTTCAGAGGGAGGGTTAAGGGTAACCCCTTAGGGAAAAGGTATTAATTGATTTAAAGGGCCTTAGAACTCTTCAATATCGGAATCTGAAGGATACCTATCCACTAAAGAAGGGCTATTTGGAATTGCAAATATATTTGTATAGGATTTAAATACTTCTTTTAATCGGGTTTCTTTTGGATCGTAAAAACTAGTATAGCTTTTATTATTAATTCTCCATTGAATTGCTAGCGTATGATCGCATTGCAACACCACGCCAAACCAGGTTTCATTTACCCAAATGATTTCGCCTACTTGTAAACTAATCACCAGATTCCTCAAAGGCAAACATATCAGTGTAAAGGTTTATGCTTTCTTTAGTCATGAAAATAGACCAACAATCTCCGTCTTCTAATATAATTAGCACTTCGTATAGAATAAAATAGGTTCCAGCGTATGGATTAACCCTAGACTCTAGTCCTATAATAATCCCAATTTGGTCTCGGTGCCGCACTAATGTGCCTATAGGATAGTCCATAAGCATATTATAGCATGGCCGCTTGTTGTTGTAAAGCAATCGTCGCGCAGGCGCCAAGGACGGCGAATTAATCCTCTGCAAAAATATCTGTATATAGTCGATAAAATTGAAGAACATGCTCATCTGCTGAGCATTTTAAATGAGCTTGATCAGCGGCATACCATTTTTCTTGTGTGGTGTGGTTATTTACGTATTTAAACCCTACCGAATCGCCAAGTTTATCATAACCTAACGCATATACCCAATAAAGGTTCTCAATAATAGATTTTGGTTTTGGTTCCCATTTAAGTATGGTTCCTTTTTTCATTATAGTTATAATAGCATGTTGTTGTAAATATATCATCTAAATTTTAACAACTATGTATATATGGCAAAATGTAAAAAATGTGATGTTGAAAAAGAACGAACCTTCTTTATGTTAGACGAACGGCAGCGCTCGGTTTATAAAGACGAAACCGGCAAGATTTGGCATGGCAGGGTTTGTAGTACTTGCTTTACTGATTATGTGAAAACCATGTCAGGTAAGCCTAGGCTAGGAACGGTTAATTGCGTTCAATGCGGTGTGTTGGTGCACCAGCGCCACATACGCCAAAAATACTGTAGTAGGGCATGCTTATTAAGATTTGCGTATGAAGACTCTTTCGTTTCGTAGTCAACGAAAATGTCGGTATAGATTTTTGACCTAATCGATTCTTTTTTAGAATACCTAAAAATCCCTGATGTGTGATAATATTCTTTATTTACGTAGGTAGTTGTTATTATATCAACCGTAGCCTTATTAACTCTAACTACATAGTGGTAAAAACTAATAGACCCTTTCTCAGTGTGTGTAATCTGTCCCACTTTAAAGTTCATCAGTGAAAATATCCGTATAGGGTTCGTAAAGATAAGCAAATAAGCGACCGTCCCACTCTTCTTTAGATACACACATTACTTGGCGATTGGAGTTTTCATAAACATACACTGATTTCTGATCTACTTTGTGTATAAAAATAGCCCAGGTTATATTATCAAACCATAAAAGATGACCCGGCCTTAGTTCTTCAAATTTCATTCTTCCTCAAATATCGTAGTATAAATATTAGCGTCAGGTAGTTGTAGATTGTACATGTAAAAGGTAGTATATTTACTATGTTCCCATTTCACTTCCACATAATCAGTAGAAATATATACTACCATACCAAATGTTTGATAATAGGTAAATTTAACTTGTAATAATGACCCAACTTTCATACGTCTACGAAAATATCAGTGTATAATTTTTTATGATCAAACCAATCGGTCGCATAAAACTTAAGTATTGTAGAACTTGTACCTTGCTCGTACTTTATTCTTATAAACTTTGATGTTACAATCACAACAGTAAAATAGCTTGGATAGTTCTTATCAAAGTAGATTTGACCAGGCTTAATCTTTGAGATGTTCTTCAAGTTTATTTTTGAATTCATATTCAGACTTAATTTTCTGAGCAAGCTCGGGGTTTTCTACGTCAAGAAGAATGCCATTCATCCAATACTCTTGTCTATTGTCTTTCAATCTCGTTACAGCAGGTCCAGCAGCGTTATGAACGTAAGATCTCATATCGTATTTGACAATTAAATCGGAGACACGAAATGCATCAGGAGTAGGACATTCATCTAAAAATTTTCTCAACACAGAAATCTTATAACCTTTTGGATAAATCATTACAGAAATATCATCATGTTTTTCACTCATTTTAATCCCTCCAGTAGGATTGTTTTTCCAATATGTTTCATTGGATGATCTTTGTTTCCGCCGTCTGAAATGATCCATAGCATTTCGGTAGTCGGTTTTATTGCTTCTCCGTCATAGTATCCGTCTGTAAGAATGATTGATAAGTCAGGCTTACATTTTACTATGTCTTGTAGCACTTGCGTCAAAGTAGTGCCTCCGCTCTGAACTACTTCAGGGTCTAACACAGAGCGTAACTTGTACTTTTCTTTATAATATAACTCAGTGTGCCACAGCCCTAGCATACAGTCCCGAGCACCTACTTTTAAAAATTCACTAATAATCTTTAGAAAACCGTTTAACTCAGTTGTAGAAATACTACCGCTAGTATCGGCGTAAATATGAAGTTGAGGTAAATTGCCGACTTTGGTTCCTGGACTATAGGCTCCGTATCGCTTATTTGGCTTCTTCCACGTACCTTCTCTATCTGCGGCCGACACAGTGCGCTTAATCACAGCCCTCAAAATCGCTTTATAGTTCAACCCAGCGCTAAGAGACTCTAATTCCGTGAGAAGATCTTTAATAGAACCGGGAACGTTTGAGTGACTATAGGATGTTTTTTCAATCGTGCGCTTGACTACTTTTTTAGCTTCTTCAAGCATTTTCTTTTTGGTTTCTTCGTCAAGAGAGTCCCAGTCGTGAACGTCAAACTCTTTATATTTATCTAACAAATCATTTACATTACCTTGAGTGTTTCCATTTTCTTTTTGTTTCTTTTTTTCTTCTTTGATCAATTCGTGGTAATATTCCATGTTTTGGTAAGTAGGAAAGGCATTGCCGTTGTCTAGCTTCCAATCTTTCACGTTCACAGCCTCTTTAGGCAAATCAAGAATGTATTGATTAATTGCCATATCACCCGCAATGTTAAAGAGCTTCTTTTCTTCATTAGAAGTGTTATCGCTAAGAAAAGGAACACGAAACAAATGCTGATTTGTGAAGTGAAGAATCTCATGGTGAAATACCGCAACGCGTTCTTCAGGTTTTAGTTCCATGAAAAAGGTTGGGTTAATATACATCTCAAATTGATTGGCTTTTTTATTAAACGTTATACCCGCTGTAGGTATACTTCCAGTGAACTTAATAGTCAGTTCTTGAAGCATTGCACCATAAAAGGGTTGTTGCGCTGTTAAATAAAAAATAGCAGCCTGGAGTGCATTTTTTCTATCAATCATTTTACGCTCAAAATAGATTTGTAGAGGGCTTTGACTTCTTTATGGCTTTTAAAAATGCGCGCAAGGAGTGTGTCATCTTTTCGTTTGCCTTCAAGCTCTCTAATTAATACGGTACCTTGCTCGCAAGGAATAACCAATAGCACTTCTGCCAACAAGGTATCAGTGACTTCACTTTCTTCATGAAGCATATCTTTCACAGTAAGAGAAATCATCCCGCCTTTGTAGTTTGCTGGATCAGAAAACTTCTTTAGCTTCTCAAGAGAAGGAATTAAATGGTTTACTAAATCAGCTACCGACACTGGAGATTCATTGTGCTTGAAATTATAGAAGTCTTTGGCAATGTTTACTCCAAGAACGGTTTCATAAATCTCTAATTCATCTTCTTTGTCAAAGCCTGCCTTATCCGCTGCGTTTAATTTTGAAAGTGTACGAGGAGAAACATACTTTGAACCAGGAACGTTTCCAATTTCTTCTGGAGCTTTATAGGTCCAAGTGTTTGATTCAATGAAATTAGAAATGTCTTTGCTCCAGCCAGCTGACTTTGTGTAATCAAGAAAGCTTGCTTTGTCGTAAGAAATAGAAAACATTTCGAATCTATCTTTTAAAGCAGCGTCCATGCTGTTTACATCGTATTCGTTGCCTTCTGGATTAATACAACCTACGATTAGCCATCCTGGCGGAAGTGTGTATTTATGAATTTTTCTATCAGTCAAGAGCTGCATCAAACAGTTCATCACACTGCTTGTAGCTCTATTTGGTTCTTCAAGAAGCAGCACGCCTTCGCCAGAGTCTGGAAGAAATTCAGGAATGTTGTGTACTGTGGCCTGTCTGCCATTTTTTGTTTCAATGCTTGGAAAGCCAATCAAGTCTGGAGCTTCCATATATGCTAAGCGCAAGTCAATAAAAGGGAGTTTATTTGCATGAGCCCAGGCTTGAACAATGTGAGATTTACCAACACCTGGAGGACCTACAAAGAGAGGATTAAAAATCTCTCCCATGTCACGAGCACGCTTTGCCAAGTCCATTATACTAAAGATTTTAGTTGGTTTCATTTATATATTCCCTCTTATAAATAAAGAATAATATAAATATTGAAATAAGGCAAGAATTATTTTTTATTAGTTAGCGTATCTCGTGTTAGTTGGTGTGATCCGTTTTTAAATTCAACTTCAACGGTTTCGTTAGACATTTCAATACCATAGTCTGCAAGAGCCTGTCTGTATCCTTCAAGATACGAGTCTTTACTGACACAGATTAAGTCCCAATTTTTGTATTTTTTTGAATTATTTAATGCATGAAATTCATATTTTTTCATTATTTTACTCTCTTTATTAATTCTTTAAACTCGTTCTCGCTACACCCAACATTTAATCTAAAATAGAAATCACTACAGCCAAAATCTGTGCCAGGAGCAAATAATATTTTATTTTTATTTAAATAGTCTTTAGGATTTAGATGAATTCCCCATAAAAACATACCATTAGAAGAAAGAATATTAAGAGGACTATTTAAAGAGATTAAAATGTCCCATCTAGCTTGCATAATGCGTCTGCCATATTCAAAACAAGTCTCTTTAGCGCCGAGTTGAGAGTGCAAAATGGCTGTAGCCTTTTGTTGGGTCTCAATAGACACTCCACCGGTAGTGTGTTCTATGTATTCAGCTACTTGTCTTGCCAAGGCTTCGTCTTTAAAAATACCCCAGCCGATTCTAGTACTTGCGTGTCCTGTTGCTTTGGAAAGACTAAATACCATAATGTCTTCGTTAAACTCTCTTACTTTACTAGAATAGGGCTTCCAATTATAGCTTAAATCAAATATAGAGCCACCAGAGGATCTTCCGTTAAGTAGGAAAAAGGGATATTCGTATCCGTCTGGATTATTAGGAACTGTGATTATTTGATAGCCTTTAGGGCAATATTTCCAAGGCACTCTAGCAAGGGCTGCATATTTAGGAAAACGAGAAAAATAAGGCTCTTCTGCGCACACAGGCTTGTTTAAACAGGCTATAGTAGCAGTAAGGATTTGGGAGGCTCCATTGCCAACCACGATAAATTTACCCTCTGCGTTAGCATTTTTTTCTTGAGCATGAATGCTTCTAATGGCAGCTTTTAATTCAGGTAAGGCCCCGAAAAGATAGGAAGAAGGAACTTGCTCATTTAACTTGAGCTTAATTTTTTTCCAATAAGGCTCGAGAAATTTAGGATGTCCCCAAGCTAAGTCTAGTTCTTTCATTTTTCGAGTTCCTTAGATAATTTTTCATTAAATCGGGTTTCGGAAGTTTTACATAGTTCAATTTGCCAAACCCACACTGAATCGTAGGCACTTCCATTAAACGGCCCAGTTCCAATGTCTTTTATGTTGCGGACTATTTGTAGGTAATATTTTAATCCAAATAGCCGTTTGCTAACTACTTCTCCAAACATTCCTACATAAAATCCACTTTTAATATGAACAACATCATCGTATTTATATGCCATTATTTACGCTTTCTAATCTTAGACAAAGCAATGCGTCTTTCTTGGCGTGAGGTTTTCTCTAAGTAGTTTTTACCATCCAAATGATCAATTTCGTGAAGTATGGCTCTAGCCTCTAGGCCTTCGGCCACCACTCTTTTGCGTTCTCCAGTATATGTTTGATACTCAAGTAATACAGAAAGTGCTCGAGTAATTGGAACAGCAATGCCAGGAGTAGATAAACAGCCTTCATTCATTTGAATATTACCGTCTGTGTCAATAACCACAGGATTAGTAAAATGATGCACAGTGCCTTTGTTGTCTTTAATTACGATAAAACGTTGAGTAAGACCTACTTGATTGGCAGCAAGTCCTACCCCTTTATGCTCAAGCATGATTTTTTCCATGCAGGCATAAATGTCTTTTAGCTCGACTTCAGAGCCTTCGTTAAAAGCATAGGGTTCACAGGCGGTTTCGAGTATTTTATTAGGATAATAAATTAATTTCATAATACACCTAAATATTCTTTAATTCTATTCATTATTGCTAAATCCTCTTCTATTGTACCTAAATACCAATTACATTGGTGACAAAGTATGCCTCTAACACGTCCAGTTTTATGACAATGATCTACATGAAAATTAGCTTTGCCTTGTTTTCTAAAACACAACGCACAGGAGTTATTTTGTTGAGCCAACATCTCCTCATATTCCCCTATAGTAATTCCATATTGTCTTTTTAAGGTATACCGTCTCACCTTTAATTTATGATTAGGATCTTGACTACGTTTCCTATTGCGTTCTCGTTCTTTTTTCTTAGCTTCTTCTGAATTTTTCTTATACCACTCGCGTTTATTTGCTAACTGTCTTTCCTTATACGCTGGATTAACTTCTTTTAAATGTTTATCATAGCAGTTTTTACATAATCCGTGACCTATTAATTTGCGATTTGGATGACAAGTAGCTAATTGCATAATTTATTTCTTAAATTTAGGACGTCTATTATCTAGATGTTTTTGACCATTGAGCTCGTAAGATAACATGAACATTAAATTTACAATTGCTGCTGCCAAGTGATGTCGTTTTGAGTGTTTATCACATTTAGGTTGCTTACAACCCTTGCAATCTTCTTCTAAATCTAATGTTTGATGTTTATCCATAAACTTTTTATGATGCCTATCACAAGCAGCACTTAATCTTGTATATTCAAGCCCATTTTGCCAGTTATAGCGCCCATAAATACGTGCTCCATGCATAAGTACTTCAGCACACTCCTCAAGTACCTCAAATGGTATAAGAGATACGTCTGCTTTACCAGTATCGTATTTAACGCCTTCTTTTTTTGCTGTTCTTTTTTTCATGATTCTTTCTCCTCCCTAGACACACTAAACTCTGCTGATTCGCAAATAGCTTCATAATCTATTTCAGGATTTTTATAAGGAATCATCTCATAATTGTCAGGATTTTCTGTAGGGCGTCTGCTTTTAATAGTAAAATATACTTCAGAAAGCATACTATCAATATCTTCTGGAGATTCCAACACTTCGATGCTGGAGCCTTCCAATAAGGCGACAGTAGTGCTGTAACCAGCCGATTTTGTATAGGATGCAATAGCGTTTGCCGATACCCTAATACGATTTTTATATATTGAAGTGAGCACTAAAAAAGAATTAGTCATAATTTACTCGGTAAGGTTCCTGTATATTTTAAATGATTATCTACAATTCTTACTTCTAAATCACTTCTTTTATATCTCAAATTTTCTCCATCTATAGGCCCTCTACCTTCAAAAACTTCTACATAGTCTTTGGTGACTTTTGTGATCAAAATATACAAAGAGATGTATTCAGAATCATCGAAAAAATGTTTAGCTTTGGATACAAAAATAAGTCCTGGTTTTAATTCAGTAATCTCCATGCCGGATTCTAGTTTCATTGGATTAAGTGTTATATTTGACATATTTATACTCCTAAAGTGAAAGGTTTATTTGTGGGTTTATAGTTCCCTGTACAATTAGATGCATTAATATATTGTACACCATTTTGAACCATTGTGCCATAGCCTTCGTGAATATGACCAAAAACATGTACTTTTAAATTTTTTAATTGATCAATTCTATTTTTTAAATCTTCACAGCCGACATGCCCTCCTATAGGAGCAAAGTCCTGAATTCCCTTTGGAGGGCCGTGAGTGATAAGGATGTTAGTACTATCAGGAATAGCATCCCAATACTCTTTAATAGGAGCCCCTCTATTGACGTTTAAAGCCCAATTGTTAAATGTTGGAGTAATACCGCTACCCCATATGTGTAGGCCGTTTATGAGCACTTCCTGATTGTTTAAATAGATAATACGGCGCTCCTCACAGAACTGTTTTAAGAAGGGTTCATCGGTTTCTGCAAGCCAATCATGATTTCCAGGTACAAATATCTTGTAACTATGTGGAAGGGCAGCTAATTTGTTTAATTCTGTTACCATCTCGATTATAGAGCCTGTGTATGTCAAATCTCCGGCGTGGATTAGGATATCACCATCAGGCACTTTAATCTTATTTAATTGGCAATGTGTGTCACTTAAAAATACTATGTTTGTCACTGCTAAACTCCAATAGTCTTACAAAAGCTTCGAATTGTTCAAACACTTCAGGAGAAATTTCCCATGTTTCCGTTTTATAATGAGCATGGGTGGGCTCTATGTATAATTTATTTAAGCTATAAGAACCGTCATTATATTTAATAATGTCATAATTGGGATAGTCCCAGCTATAAGCTACATCATTCATAAATTCTTTAAATGTCTCAATACGCATCTGAATAGCTCGCAGTATCAAATATGTAGGCATCAACAAGCTCTACATTTTCACTTTCAAGTACCGTAGTGAAAGTCATAACGACTTGATATGTTTTATTATTTGTATGCTTAATTTTAGTATCAAAAGTGTAAATATGCTTCGTGCCAGTTTGTGAAACACAGATTAAATCCACAATAGTAGCTGCCATTTTTTCAGTGGCTAGCTTATAGCCCACTTTTTTAATAAATTGATCATGCGGCGATTTAATAGCCAATCCAATGCTCATCATAGTTTTATTAGCGTGTTGTGTAAATATGTGATGCAGCTCAGTTTTAGTCATTGGAACCACTGCCAGGGTACCGTCTATTTGATTCTTTCTAAAATGTCTAATATGCAACATATATTTCCTTTATATGGTTTTTGGGGTAGGTGCCGAGCCCACTTCTTCCGGTTCTGACAACAGGATATCCTATCCAACGTAGACGACCCAAAACTTTTAAGATAAATTTAAATCTCTAATTTCTTCGTAAACTTTTTCTTGAATTTCTTCCCAAACTTTAACTTCAGCTTCGCTTAGTTCGGAATATTTCAACTTTGAGCGTATATGATTTCTAATGTTATCCAAGGCAATACTATAATCTATGCCTTTTTGAGCCATTTCCAACTCTTCTTTTTCTTCAGGCAGATTAAACCTCAAAGTAACAATCATTTGCTAACTCCAGCGAGCTTAGCTTCTTCTAACTTGGAAGATACAATACGAAGCTCATTCTTAAGAAAGGCTTTATATTCAGCAACGTGGTCTACGTGCTTAGTAGGCACAGCGTCTTGCATTTTATGCTTTAAAGATTGTTCATAAGCTTTTAAACTATTTAATTTCTTTTCAGTCATATATTAAACCATTCTATCATCTTTTAAATTTAATTTCAACACACTTTTTAATTCATAGTAAGAGATTTTATTAAATAAATACTTAACATAAAGCTTAGTAACTGCTAGTTTTTGCTGAGCTATTTTCTTAGGAAATAAGAGTCTTAATAAAATATATTCAGGAATAAATAGAGCTGCTTTCATAAAAGCAACACGTTTAATTAACTTAGCGTCTCGCATCTCTTTTGAAATCTCTTTTACGTCATATTCACTTTCTTGATCAAAGGCGTATTCTACGGATAAAGTCTCATAAGGCTCTAATTTTCTTTGGGTTTCTGTGATTACTTTCAGCCATTGCTTATCATATTTTTTATTGAAGTTAGCACTCATTTTTTAGTATGTCCTATAAAAACTCTGGTCATCCACGCGTCTGCCGGTAAATCGTCATGGTACCACTTTGGTTTAGTCTCAATGCTGTCTACATAAGGGCCTAATCCTAGCCTATCCACAATTAATTGGGCCCAGGCATAACCGCCTTGAGAAGCTACTCTTACAAAGTGACCTCTTAGCTTGGCATAAATGACGTTTTTGACTTCATTTTCAATGACATAGAAGGTATGAAGTCTGCCGTCAAACTCAATAGTTAGCTCAGGAGCTCCTTCTAAGGGAATAAAGCTGACTAGCGTGTCGTCTACATCGACTAAGTGTATATTTTCATTGGTATTTAATACATACATAAAAATTACCGCCTATATTTTTTATTATATGATAATTAAATAAAAAAGTCTAGGTAAATATATACTTTAAAATTTAACAACTATTAATAGATAGATCGTGCAAGCAATGCTGGCATCCTTTATTAAGGAAAATATAAAACATAGCAGCTTACGCTTTTTCACACTCTTTCTAAAATATTCGTAACCCTCGGGTCGAAAATTCGTAGCCAATTGGAGCGAAAATGGATAAATATTTACCGCCTATTTTCTTAATTTCTTTTCTTATTCGTATTTTAGCTCTTGGTGCGACCTTAGGAGATGCTGTTGTTACAATAGCGCTCTCTGCCCTATATGCTGCCAGCGTGTATTGGGGATCTAAGAAGCCAACCACCGTCAACAAAGCCATACTAGATCGCTTAGTCGAATTAGAAGAATCTCATAAAGTAACAAAAGATAAAGTTGCATCTTTAACGCTAGGTTCAGCTTTTAGAAAGTAAAATTTTCATGGGCGACATCAGAGACGAATACAGAGAATACAAGAGCGACATCGAGAAACAGGAATTCATTAAGGCTCAACAGAAAACTATTGTTAAGCTGATGAAACAAGTGACGACTCTCGAAGAGGAAAATGCTCATTTAAAGAGTCTTATATCTAGTTCCATGCCTCTTATTGGCCCTTCTGAGCCTGTAGTTGAAAAAATCATTCTATCTCCTGAAGAAGCTCTTATTGAGTCTCAAATAGCCATGATTCAAAGCCGAGGCTATGCTGCTGAACTATCCTTAGAAGACGTAAAAAAGCTAGACTTATTACTTAAAAATAAAGCTTTAACGAAAAAAGACGATAAAACCATTGGCGGCAGTTTTAAGAAGCTTAGTTTATCTAGGGAGGAGCTATTAAAACTAGCGCATAAACCTGATGGCTCCAAATGAAGACTTTCTTAAAAATTTCATATGTCCTAACTGTCACGCAGCCCTTTTAGAGCTACATCCTCAAGAAGATTTAAGAGATAAAAATTTCGTAAAATGTCCTATTTGCGGATTTAGTAAACAAATTTCAAAAGAAATACTTGAAATTCATCGTATTATCTATGGAAAATAATCAAGTCTCAGTCGAAGACGCAAGAAACATGCTTTGGAATGAAGGCATTTTACGCTGGATGTTAAAGCCGGTGCAACAAGAGCTTTACGACAGCTACGAAAACTGTAAAGAAAAGATTGTTGTTTGGAACTGTAGTCGTCGTTTAGGAAAATCTTTTACTTTATGCACCATTGCGCTAGAAACTTGTCTTAAAAAAGGAAACAGTTTAGTTAAGTACTGCTGTGCTAAGCAGAAGGACGCAAAAGGTATTATTCGCCCTCTCATTAGAGAGATTATCGAAACCTGCCCTAGAGAACTAAAGCCAGAATATAAAACCCAAGAAGGTGCTTGGGTGTTTCCCAATGGGTCACGCATTGAACTAGCCGGCCTTGATGGTGGAAGAGCTGAGTCTGTTCGTGGAGGTAGCTCTCATTTAGCTATTATTGATGAAGCTGGTCTTGTTGGAGACCTTCCTTATATTATTACTTCCATCATATTACCTACCACAGCCACCACTAAGGGTAAAATCATACTTGCCAGCACACCTCCTAAATCTCCTAGTCACCCATTTATTACTCGTTATCTCAATAAAGCTCGTATCGAAGGTAATTTGGTTACAAAAACCATATATGATAACCCCAATATTGACCCAGACGAGCTAGCTAAACTTATTGAAGAGTCTGGCGGAGAAGATAGTATTGATTTTAAAAGGGAATATTTATGTCACGTGATTAAGGACGAAAATTTTGCAATCGTTCCAGAGTTTAATTCTGATTTAAAATCCAAAATAGTGAAAGAATGGCCTCGTGCTCCATTTTATGATTCCTACGTAGGCATGGACTTAGGGTTAAAAGATCTAACTGTAGTGCTATTTGCTTGGTATGATTTCTTAAACGCTAAGCTAGTTGTCGAAGACGAGTTTATTATTAATGGCCAAAAGTTTAATACAAACAACTTAGCCTCAGGTATTCGTAAAAAAGAAGAAAAAAACTTTACAGACACAATCACCGGAGAAGAACGTCCTCCGTATATAAGAGTGAGTGATAATAATCTTATTGTTATCAAGGACTTATGGGACCTACACGGACTGCGATTTATGCCAACTCGCAAAGACGAGGCTGAAGCTGCCCTTAATAAGGTGCGTAAAATGCTTCAAGATGAGCAAATCATAATAAACCCTCGCTGTGTAACGCTTATTGCGCACTTAGAGTCTGGCATTTGGAATAAAAGTAAGACCAGCTATGAGCGTTCTGCAGATATGGGCCACTTTGACGCCATTGATAGTCTAAAATATCTCGTTCGTAACGTCCAAACTAACAAAAATCCCTATCCAGCAGGATATTTAATAAAGAATTCAGATAGTTACTTCAAAACTCAAAATAAACCCTCTCATCCTCAATACGACCAATACAAGAAAATGTTTAATATTGGTCCCAAGCCCACTTTTAATAAGCCGACCAAAAATTAAAAGCTGTTAAATTTAACAACTAATAGTGAAGGTTTTACCTAGCTTACCTAAAGAAAGTTTATAATGAGCGATTCAACTACATATTTCGGTGCAAAACCTCCCAAAGACCTAGCGGCTGTGCTTGACGCAAAAACAGGAGAATGGACTAACTCAATCGAGAGCAACGGCTTTCTTGAAAAGCTTCGTTCTTGCTATACTGCCTATCATGGTGCCTATTTTACAGACACCGGTACTGGACACCAAGTTACCTTTTCAGGCGAGCAGGGTGAATTAGTCAATTTCCCTGTAAACCAATGGCGTAACATCGCTACTCACATGCTCGTTATGACTGTTGCCAACCGTCCGGCAATGGAGTGTAGAGCTTCCAATACGGATTATAAGTCTTTAGTACAAACATACCTTGCCAACAACATATTAGAATATTACTTGAGAGAGAAAAAACTCGAAGTTTACCTAAAACAAGCAGTTGAGTACGCAATTGTGTATGGCAGCGGCTTTGTGATTATGGAATGGGATGCTACTCGAGGCGAGTTAGTAGACTATATTGAAGAAACTGAAACTAAAATATATGAGGGAGATATTATTTTTGAAAATTTATCTCCTTTTGACGTTATGTATGACGGAACCAAAGAGTCAGGAAATCATGACTGGGTTCTTATACGTAAATGGAAGAATAAATTCGATTTAGCGGCTAAATATCCTGAATATGCTGATGAAATTAAAAAACTTCAAACCAAGTCAGACATGCAAAAGTTTAGACTTGGTATTTCTACCTTACTCGACACCACAGACGATGTTCAAGTATTAGAATTTTATCATCATAGAACAGAGTGTATGCCAAATGGCCGATACATGATGTTTCTTACTCCAAACATCGTGCTTCAAGACGTAGCGATGCCTTATAGAGTGCTTCCAGTGTTTCGTATTGCTCCTTCAAACATCCACGGTACTCCTCACGGCTATTCCCCAATGTTTGATTTGCTTCCTTTACAAGAAATTTTAAACTCTTTATATAGCACCGTTGCTACCAACCAAAATGCCTTTGGTGTTCAAAACGTTCTCAACGTTCGTGGTAGTGATATTTCAGTTAATCAGCTTCAAGGCGGATTAAATATTATTGATTATAATGCTCAGCCTGGGCTTCCTAACGGCGGAAAACCAGAGCCTTTGAATCTTACAAACACGCCTGCTGAAATTTTCAAATTTATTGAAATGATTCAGTCTCAAATGGAAGTACTTAGCGGTGTGAATAGCGTGGCTCGTGGTACTCCAGAGCCTAGCTTGAAAAGCGGCACTGCTTTAGCGCTTGTTCAGAGTATGGCGCTTCAGTTTATGTCCGGACTTCAACAATCTTACGTTGAATTGGTTGAGTCTGTAGGCACAGCTATTATTAAAATGCTTCAAGATTTTGCTGCAACTCCTCGTATGGTGGCTATTGCTGGTAAATCCAATAGAACCTACATGAAACAATTTACTAGTGAAGACATCGAAAGTATTTCTCGCGTTGTAGTGGATATTGGTAATCCTTTAGCCAAAACAACCGCTGGGCGCGTTCAAATGGCAGAGCAATTGCTTCAATATCAACAAATTAATGCACAGCAGTATGTAGCTCTTATCAACACAGGCAATTTAGACGCCATTACTGAAGACGTAATGCATGAGCAACTTCTAGTTAGAGCTGAAAATGAAGCTTTGCTTGATGGAGAAACTCCTCAAGCTGTGTTTACTGAAGATCATAAAATGCATATTGATTATCATCGCTCTGTTCTTTTTGATCCAGAACTCAAAAAAGACCCAGGACTTGTACAAAGAGTGCAAGCGCACATTCAAGAGCATATTCAATTACTCCGAACTACCGATCCACAGTTATTACAATTGTTGAATCAGCAGCCACTTCCTCAACCTGGAAACCAAAGCCCTCCTCCTGGAGGCCCTGGCCCACAAGCCCCGCATCCTCCTGGAATGCCTATGGCCCCAGCTAGTATGATGCCTCCTCAACAAGGACAAGTCGGACCTGGAGTTGTTGGTGGAAACATGTCGGGTCCCGGCCTTCCTCCTGGCGGACAACATTTGCCTAATTTACCAAAAGTTAATGCGGCTTTATTGCCAAATCCTGCTCTACAACAGCAGGCGTTAAATAATCTTAGAAAATAAAGGAAACGATTATGTCTTGGGCTGCTGCAAATAGAAAAAAAAGTTTAGCAAGATTACTCACTCCTGCCGGGGTGTTACCTCCAATGGCTGAGGCTCCAAAGGCTATGCCTCCAATGGCTACAGAACCTCCTGCTCAGTCTCCTCTAGTCCCTAAACCAAAATTTGGACGCATTAAGAAATTGTTAGGTGGAATGTAAAATGGCGACTTTTCAAGAATTGCTCGACAAGATAAAACAAAATCAAGATGATAGCAATGACATGATTAAACAGCAGGTCGCCTTGGCCGGTAAACGGTTCCAAGACCCTGACTATGAGCCTTCTCCTGAAGAAGCTTCTAATGAAGATAAGTACTATGATTCTGTAAATGGTGCCGTTGCTGGAAGCCTTGGTGGAGGAGAAGCCCCAAAATTTGGCGGACTGAAGGGGTTAGTAGCTAAAGAGGCGGAAGCTGCTGCTCCAAAAACCATAATGCAGGCTGCTGGAGGACCTACAGCTGAGTCCTTAGTCCAAAAGGCCGCTCCCTCAAGATTTCCGTCTGAGTCACAAGTTGAAACAGCTAAAAAGGCTCTAGACGCTGCTAGTGACGTCAGTCCTTATTCAAACGAAACAGGCATGGCAGCTCAAAAATTTAATAGGCTTACTTCACAGCAATCTAGCGCAACGCAACAGGCAAAACAAATGCAAGCTTCTAAATTTGCTAGAGCTGCTGCATTAGATGCACAAAGAGCGGCACTTACTCCTGCTCCAAAATTACTCCCTCCACAAGCAGCTGAACCAGGCACATGGGAAAAATTAATGGCATTATTGGGACGTAAATAATGGCTGATGCTGCAAACACATTTACCAGCTTAGCTCCTTTATTTAAAGAGTCCTATGGAAGCGCGTTGAAAACGCACAAACGCCCAGGAAAAGAAATTAAGTTTAAAGCGATTAGAGAAAAGTTAAAACATGGCAACAATAAGATTCAAAAATAAAGACAGTGTTCCTATGAAAAAGAACTATGTCCCTAGATCTATTAAAATACAAAGGTATTTGATTGCTAGTTTCTTATTAAATGTTTCTTTAATTGGTTATATATTATATGGCGTTAAATCCTAATCCATCATTACTTGATCCAGGTCAAATTATCAAGCGTGTGTTTGATAATGACAACGATTCTATTCGTACTGATGCAAATGTTACTTTTAATAATACTCAGCCATTAGAAGTAGCAATTAATCAAGTAGATGATAATATTGCGATTGGAGATGGAACTCATTTATATACTTCTACAACCATAGGCTCAGATGTAGCCCTTGATGTAAACATTTCTGGCGGTGTGGTGT
>Ga0265326_10000346_pt1 | contig 19701 bp, 29 predicted proteins | sample 41424metaG_FD_192439 | JGI IMG/M metagenome (GOLD analysis project Ga0265326, IMG submission 192439) | Rhizosphere microbial communities from Carex aquatilis grown in University of Washington, Seatle, WA, United States - 4-14-24 metaG | ecosystem: Host-associated > Plants > Roots > Rhizosphere... | reverse complement strand
GAAAGTATTTCTTTACTCGGTCTTTCTCGAACCTTATAAGGATTATGCTTTAAAATATCATCTTTAGGATAGTAAATGTTGGAGAACCAGCCAAGCTTTTTAACCACTATCCAGCCCATTGCCTTAAAAAAAGCTATAGCGCGCTTTACAGTTCGAACGCAACAATTACATTTTATGGCTAAAGTTTCTTGAGAGGGGAAAGCTGATTTATCATGAGACCAGAAATTGTATAATTGCTGGTAAACTAACTTGTAAAACCGTGGCATCCTCATAAAAACACGGTCAAAATCAATCTTGAATGCTTCCACGAAATATTCCAATCCAGATTATATATTGTGTTAAACTCATCACACAACATATAATCTGGTGTAGATTTGTGTAATGGGGGTGTGTGCGGGTCTCAAATCGACTACACTACCATAAGAATTCAAGGCCCAGATTCTCGCTGGGCCTTTCCTTTTTGTCAAGCTGCTTTACCTCTCCCAAATGCTCTCTTTAGAACTGATCTAATAAGATCGTTAGTCTCAATGGTATAGCCAGCAGAAATAGATTTATCATATGCCTTATCTTTTATCTTATCGAGAAGCGACTTCTCCAAAACCAGGCAAATGCTCTTAGGATTTACGAGCGGCTCTCTCGGTGGTCTATTCTTATAATTGTGTAAAAGCCGTTTCTGAGGCCTACCTGAGCGGTTTTTTACCCATTTACAATTTCCCACAGTAAAATCGCCCGTAAAGTCTATAAGCTCGATGCCGTTACAGTCTGGGGGCATCGGGCCCATATCTCTTAAGAACAAAAGGAAACTCTCCTGCCACAATGGGCACATTTTGGTTCCTTTCGCGCCATACTTGCGGTAAAGATGTGAGTTCGAGTTGTTGCACACGCTCTTGATTCGCCTCCACGCTCGGTACTCGGGGCTGTTTGTCATTTTGTGCTTGGTCATTTTTTTCCTCAAAATTGAATAAATCCAGTTGTTTAGACTTCACTGGATAATCGTCTATAATTCTTGCTTTCAGTAGCTTGGATACGGATACCTTCTTCTTCTTGGCAGTCTCTAAAATCACTCGAAAGTTTTGGATAGGTAGTAACACGGTAACCTGGATGAGGTCTTTACACTCGTGAAGAAACGCGCTTGGAGTCTGATAGTTGTTATCAGGGTTAAGCTTGTGCGTTTTTGTGTGGGCTAGAACGTGACATTTTTTGCAAAGCCATACAACGGCAAGGGGGCGCCCGTAATCAACGTGGTGAGCCTCTATGTGATTTGTATCGCATTCGCAAAGCGTGCAATACTGTGGCTTGATCATATGCCCTTTCTTAAGAGCGGATGTTACTATCTTGCGAGCATACCGACGCTTCTTAAGCATCAATATCTCATCGAGTTCATTTTTCATTTTTCTAAAGGTATTACCTCTCCTCTCGTAAACTGTTTAATCTTAGCTGCGCTCTTAGAGCTTATCGCTATACCCTTCTTAACTTTCCAGATGGTTACTCGTGATAAGTTGCACCACTTTGCTAGTTGAGCGGTTTCTATACCCCTCACTTCCATCCAGATAATCAAGTGGTTATGCTGAAATATTTTCTTCTTCATACACTAAGTATACCACAATTAGGGTTTTATGGCAAATATTAAATATTGCGGTAAATACGTAAATGTGTTATAGTGAAGGTAATGCGAAAAATATCGGTAAAAAAACACAGTTAAAGGAGTTTTGTTGTGGATTTTCATGATCAGTACGTTGAATACAAGAGACTTGAGAGAAAGAGTATGTGCAAGGATACAATAATCTTGCTGGTTACTTTCGTATGCATAGGATCAATCTGGATCGCTAGCTATGGATTTACTGGTTTCTTCTCAAAAGAGAATCGAACAGTAAACGAAAGTACCTCGCTAAACCTTTCAGAGCAAGATCGCGGTCGAGTTTATACTTGCCGTAATGACTATCCGCAGAAAAAGAATAAGAGAATTGCGCGTCCAGATTTTGGGCAGTAATTCAACGTGGGGGCATAGACTGGGAATGCCCCCTTTTTTTCACTGGCAAAAATTTTCGCTGTAGCGGAAATATCTTATAACTAACTAAATACAAAGACTTTAACTATGAGTACTAGAGACCAAATTCCGCCTGGTTACGTATCTGTAACCGAAGTGCTAGCACCTTTTTCCAAGCTACATTTAATCGATCCTATAGTGCTACAAAATGCCGCTGATAGGGGAACTAGGGTACACAAGTGGTGTACGATGTATGTTCTTAATTTGCTATTCGGAGAGGTAGATCTTGATTGTAGGATATACGTAGAGGCATTTAAACGCTGGTGTGATAAGTACGTAGATAAAGTTCTCCTAGAGCCTACACGCTTAAATTGTGATCAATACAGGCTATCAGGTGAATTTGATCTATTCGTCCAGCTTAAAGGATCTACGAATAGGGTGCTAATTGATATAAAAACCCCTCAACAGGCATCTAAGAGCTGGCAATTACAAACTGCTGCATACCAAATACTCATGGAGAAAGTGCTTTGTGAAGAGGTCGATCAGCGTATGATATTGCAGCTTCCCAAATTCGAAGGGGATGCTAAGGTAATCATGCACGATCAAGATAGCAAAAACGATAAAGACTTGTTCTTTGATGCGCTCAGATTGCACCGTTATTACAATGGTTAATCTTTTCGTGGTATAGTTGTGGAGGCATTTAATTTATCACACTTGCAATATTTATCGCAATTTGCTATATTAGGGGTATAAACAAACAGTCTCCCTGGTGACCGAACCACCAAATTCGGCAGGTTGTAGCGGGAGTTTATAAAGGAAAAAACCAACAAAGGAGAACGCAGTGAAATTATCAGAGTTAGCTAAAGATAAGCAAACCGCAACACTCAAAATGATGTGGGATACGGCGAAAGTAGAAATACATGGAGATACCTTCCACTCACTTGAAATGGTAGGAATATTTCAAGAAGGCAAAGAAGATGAAAAGAAATGCCTTTTTAAATTCCCATCCTCAAATGTTGATATAATCTTTGACGATGAAATTGAGATAACCGAAATTTAACTTCAGGGGCGTAAGCCCCTTATAATTGGAGAAAGTATGGCTACCGATAGAATCTGCCAAATGTGTCCTAAATGTGCGAGACTTAGCCCTTATGATTCTTATAACTGCCCTAGTTGTGGTTATACTTTTAGGAATTTCGCTAAAAATACAAACCCACGAAACTCAATGAGTGAAAAAATGTTCCTTGGAAATTTCATAAAATCAAAGCGAGAAAAGACTATGAAACTCAATAGAATGCCTACAGAACAAGAAAAGATTACTTCGATCCTTAAGCTTCACAATGAGGTTAAAGAAGTGATTGAAGGTAAGAGTTTTGGGTGCATTTTGAATGTGCTAGCTAATACGCTTTACGACGTTATCCGTAACTACTCTTCTACTTTTGAAAAGGAAACCCAAGAAGAGACCATGAAAGAGATGGAAGAACACTTTCTAGAACTTTTTAACACTATTAAGCAATATCACGATGCTAACAAGCATCAAGAGTAATCTGATATAGGAGAGCATCAAAATGAGCCACGCATATTGGAGCCAATGGAGCGCTAGTGAGCTAGCCGACATGCAGGGAGTTTTGCCCGACGATCATAATGATGATCAAGATGATGATCTTTGTGATGATCAAAATGACCAACCTAAAATCAGACGTACGGATATATCGTACGACTTAGGAATTTCCTGGAGGGACTTTATATGATAGAGTACGGTGTTGGCCATGAAAGAGGTTTTAATCATGGAATCTTAACAACTGTTTTATATTTACAAGGAGTCCTTAATGATGAAAGATTTTTCGATAAAAATGAGGAACTGCAATCAGAATATCAATATCTTAAATCAGTAAAAGAACTAATAGAGAAAAATAAAAATGATACCAAAAAAAATTGAAGAAAACGAATTAGAGTTTAAAGAGCGCGTTGAGTTTGAGCTGGGCACTTCCCTGCACTCAATACGCGAGCTGATAGAGAATATGCTCTACCAAGCTGTGGATGTAAATGTATTCGATTATACGACCGCTACACAAGCCCTTACAATGGCCTTACAAGCGCGTAAAGTTAGAAACAAGACTGAAGGGGCTAGGAAGTTCCTTCTCGGCAACACAACCGAATACACAAAGGTTGTGAATCGCGTAGTCGGGGATCTTAAAGATGAGATTCAGAATATTGAAGATATGCTCATCAAGAAGATTGATAAGTGGAAGAGCGTTGTTGATCAGGATGGTACGACTGCTCTTTCTAAGATCTCAATAGACGAAGGTTCTCTTTATGAAAAGACTAGCCACGAGTTTAAAGTCGTAGATTTGGAGTGCATTCCGAAAAAGTACTTCATTGTGAACGAAGCGGCCATCAAAGAAGATATCGAGAATGGTTTGATTGATATCCCTGGTATAGAGATAACAACCAAGAAAGAAATCAAAATACGAGTGATGGCTTCATGATTATTACAGTGATAGTTTGTATTGTATGCTCGTTGGCTTATGGCCACTTTACCGACGTAATCCATGAGAGAGAGACTGATCGAGCACTTAAAGAACAAAAAGAGGACTTATGGAAATCACCGAGATACTAGCTTATACAACAGGGTTAATGGGTTATGCTGCCATCAAAGGCAATACTCATATGTTATCTAATATATTTTATGCTTTAGGAATTTATTTCGGGCTAAGAGCCTACTTACAATGGAGAAAATTAAATGCTTTATAATATTGTCGTATCGTTTGTATTAATGTTTGCCTTCATCAATTTCGTGTGGGGAAGCAGTATATCAGCCTGTGTTTGTTTGTTATTTTGCATCTTTCTGGCAACACACAAAACGATGGAAAATTCCCAGAAATAACACACTTTAAATATTGCGATAAATGACGTTAATGTGCTATACTCAAGCTACGTAAAACAAAGTAAAATAAGGTATTTATATGTCAAAATCACTAGTCAACTTACCACAAGGTCAAGAACTCATTCAAGTAATGCAATTATGTAAAGAAATAGCAGGCGCGCCTTTTTATCATAAGCTCGGGCCTGGTGGGGTATTAGCCATATATCTTACCGCCAAGGAGCTTAACCTCCCGTTTATGTTTTGCCTCAACGGTGGGCTCCACAACGTGCAGGGCAAGGTAACAATGGCAGCCACCACAATGGCTAGCATGATCCTTAACGCTGGTCACAACTACCAAGTCTTAGAGACTAACGAAAAGCTCTGCAAAATTAAATTCAGTAGATCTGATAGAAAAGCCCCTCATAATGAATACACCCACACCTACACTCTCGACGATGCGAAAGTAGCTGGTTATCTAGGTAGACTCGATCCTGTATCGGGTAAGATGGTAGACGTAAAAGATAACTGGATCAAGCAACCGAAAGCCATGCTCTACTCAAGATGCATGAGCGCAGGTAGTAAATTGTTTATGCCTGATGTAATGATGAATGTTTACGCTATTGGCGAGATACCAGGTGATGAAGCAATTCAGACTATCGATTCCGAAGCTTTTGAGGTTGCACCTTCTACCCATGAAAACAACCAAAAAAGCATCGAAAATACCCCAAATAATGACCAAAAATGCGAAAAACCTGCAAAAAATGTCGAAAAACCCGTCGGATTTGCCGATTTTGAGCAAAAACTCCTCGCAATGGATCATGTGCCTAAGTACATAGAAAAAGTTATGAATGCTAGCGGTAATACGCAAGAGCAAGTAATCTTACGCGCTATGCTAAACCCTGAAGGTTTTGAAGAGCAGTTCAACAAATGGCTGCCTAATATTATGATGCAAGATTCGGAGGCTAATTGATGGATAATAAAGAAAACGATTTAACAACTGAGCTTCGTATAGAGAATTTAGAGTTCAAAGTAAATCACTTAATTATGTGCTTAAATCAAAAAATTAATACAATTGATACGTTAATAGGATTTTTGTCTAGTGATATAAAATTATGCCAAAGTAGGTTAGATAATTTAGAGAAAATAAAATGAAGAAACCTAGAACTAAATACCGTAAGATTAAAATTAAACACAGGTATGTAAAGTCCCTACAGGTAGGTCAAGTAGGGCAAATACTTGTTGCAACCGTAAAACGATCTAGAAAAACATATCAATGGGTACACAATGAGTAATGAAAAAATGAGCCCTCGAGATTTTTGGGATAAAATGTGCTGGGAAGGAGGCCTTTACGAAGGTTTCGAATATGGCTTAAGAGTAGTTGATATTGAAGATAAGCCTAAGAACAAAAAATTCATACTGCTTATGGAAAAATACCAAGAGGCTTTCTTAGAATTTCAAAACGTGCATGAAGAAGTTCATGATGCGTTAGCTAATATGGGTTTTGAAGATGTATGATGGATTATCTCAAAAATATAAAACTAGAAAGCTGATTAGTCCCATTTTGATTCACTCTACAAATATTGATGAGTTTAAACAAGAATTGAACGATAGACTGTGGCAAATTGGAGCAAAGTACATTTTAGATTTGCAATATTCATGTGTAGTAGATAATGGAATTATCACTTACACTGCATTAATAATATATAGACATTTATGAAGTAGATTCAATCTGAAGGGTTTTAGTTTCTTGCAGCTTGAGGTTCTCAGCGTGAGATTCTAAAACCACTTTAGTGAAGTCTAGAACCTGTGCCATATGCTGTGTGAGCTTTAGGTACTCGGCACGAGCGGCATCAATAGCAGCCTGTTGTTGCTCAACTCTCAATTGCAAGTATTGCTGCTGTAAGAGCATTCTCTTAGGAGCGCAATCTTTGACTAGCTTAGGTTGGGTTTCTTGCCCTTGAGTCCACCAAGACTCTAAATAGTTAGGGCATTCGCTAGAGGTAGAACACAAGCCCATCTTTACATATGGGCAATTTTCACATACTGTATTATCCATCGATTACACACTATAATCCCAGTTATATAGTTTAATCAGACAATCTTTTGACAAATGTTACCGACGTTAGCTAGTGGTCTCCACGTGTTACCAAGAGCATAAGGTGCGGTAGCCGTTCCGTCGTTAAAAGTAGGTCGTTGGTTAGGCGAAGCAGGGTTAGTCGCAAAGCGAGTCGATCCTACGCCACCAGTTGCAAAGGATTCAATCCAAGAAGGAATCGAAGATATCGTCGAAGTACCAGCCATTAAAGATTCAAGCGAGTTGCCAGGCACACCACCTTGATTTTGCCTTTGAGCAGGTAAGTAGTGTTGGTGCTGTGGTATGTTCTGAATGTTAAGCGTGATTGAAGGAAGCGTCCAAGAACCACCTTGTGCTTGAGCGGTATTGTAAGTGCCTCCACCAGCACAAGCTAACAGCGCATCTCCTGTGTTAGGTACAATAGACCAACCAGGAGCGCTCGATGCTATTTGAGCTGAGGTATTGTAAAACCATAAAGCCAATCCAGGAACAAAGCCAACGCGAGAGAAAGGAATACGGTATTGAGAGCTACCTCTAACGATAAGCATGTTATCCGTGTTCTGCACGCCACCAGGCAGGTTAGCATAAGTCGCAAGACTTAATGCACGAATAAGACCAACTGTAGCTTTGTAGTCCGTAAGACCAGATCGTACTATTGTCAAATCCGAGTCTGCTACTGCTCCTGGAATTGATGGAAGATCTGGAATTTGTACAGGTGATGCCATGTTACACTCCTAAAACATATTGAACTGCGACTAACTGAAACGTAGTTGCTCCACCTGTGGCAGAGGAAACTGTTACAGATCCTGATGAGAATGATACATCAGAAACTGTAATACTATTGCTTGAAGTAACATTAACAACTCTACTGGGAGCGGCATTACGAGGTGTAAAATTACCTTCTAACCAGTCATCCGCAAAGCCACCAGTAGTATCTATGATTGTAAGTTTAACAATTGAAGGAGTATCTACATCACAAATTGCTGCAGTAGCTACTCCATAAGTTCCTTGAAGTACTACAGTTTGCAGAATTCGCATGCCATCTACTTGAGCTTGTAATGCAGCGATATCGGTTGCTGCATTGCCTACTTCTTGAAATAGATAACGAATCCACTTAGCTGTATAACGACCAAGCCAGTTGAACCATTGACGTGGTGGGAATTCTTGACGAGCCCAACCAGAATCTTGCTTTTCAAGTGGAGGAGCAATTACGTTGTTAATATGCGAAACGCCATCAACTACATCGAGCATTGCCCAGTCTGGGAATTGATCAGGTTGTGGTAATACCATAAATACCTCAAGGTGGTAAAAGTTCTGTTAATCTCCCTGAACCAGTTGTGGTTATGGGGGATGTTAATTCTGCAAACCAACCGCCAAAATCAGGGATTGATTGAAATCCTGCGTTAACCTCTAACGGCTCACTAGCGTTGGTCTCAAGCGGATTAATTTGGCTAACATTATCAGGATCAGGTGCTACATAGAAAGGAAATAATCCAGCATCGCCTGCAAAGGCAAAAGGGATTGTGTTGTAGGTAAGTATAAGACCAATGAATCTAACGCCTGCAGGGCTTATCTTTTGCATAGCAGTGGCAAGATCAGCAGGAGGATTAGGGAATGTTATGCCGTTGGTTATTAGCTCATAAGCAGCAGGATAAACTTCAATATACCACACCTTAGAAGCTGTGGTAAAAAACTTAGCTGCGTCGATTACTTGCTCGGGAGTTCCTGAACCATAATTAATACGAATCTGAAAGGTAAGATCCTCTCTATAGTCTGCATCGGATTGATTAGGCTTTCTTGCTAGCCCTAGAATCTCACCAATGCCATCAAGCTGCACACCGATAGCTGTAGATAGCCATCGTCCAGTGATCAACGATTGCTCAACGTTCTGCAAGTCTTGAGCGCTAGTGCAAAGAGCAAAGATTAACGACTGTAAACGAGTGCGTGGCCTATCAGCAGGCAAGTCTTGAAACTGTGCTGCTAGTAAGGCTTTCGAGCGTTCGTATACGTTTGTAATCTGCACCATTTATATCACCGCCACTGCTATGCGATCTAGGCTCCATGAGCTAATTTGGTTGCTTGCTATAGGAATATCGGCCATAGCAAAGCTAGGACTACCTGTAGGTGTTACGGTAGCTGCAAGCTGCATAATAACTTCACCAATACCAGGTACTTTAAATACTTGCGATTCTACACGCTGGATGAGCACATCCATTCCTACACCAAGAGTTTCACCGTAGGCAAATATCGCTTGAGCTACAAGTTGATCGCCATTTACTGGGAAGGTTTCTTCAAGGTAAAGATCAAGACTTGCTCCAACCCAGATATAAACAGGTACTGGTCTAGAGAAATTAATCGATTGTTCATTGCCTTGAGAATCCGTAATTATTACATTTACGTTACCAAATGTTTCAATACCAGCAGGCTTTGTGCGCCATATTTCGTTTGCAATATCTTGGTTTGTACCACCTTGAACGGTTGCTTGAACAGATTTTGGAGGTTGGCCACCAACTACTACTGCTTGCGGTAGAGTTCCTGTTCCTGTTGCAACTACGTTACCGCTCACTATTACTAGCTCTTGAGCAGGATTAAATGTTAAGTTAATGACTAAGTCTCCACCAGAAACAATTGCTGTGGCAACTGCAGGAAGCGTAAGAAATTGTGTAGCTAGATCAGCCATAGTCGTAGCCATATCCATGTTGAAAGGAACTGAGAAAGTGCCTCCACCACCATTATACGTTACATCTATCTGTTGACCAGCAATCAAAGCATTATTCCAAGTAATCACCAAGGGAGTCTCTTGAAGTGAAACGTTTTCCTCGATGCTTACTGCCGTTACATTCGGCAAGTTAATCAAGTGTGAACGCATAGCTTCGACTGTAGCTAAACCAAATAAGGCGAGAGAGCGCTGCCTTCTTAGGCGCAGTTCTGCATCGGTTTCTGTAAATCTACCTAGTACGCCAGGTTCACGGTTGTTTATAGAGTTCCATCCACCTATAGGTGTAACTATTTCAGTTAATGAATCCTCTGGACATGCTACAGGGCCATATTGCTGTGCTAGAAACTTGATTGCAGTAGTGAATGAGGTTATGCTTAGGTTAACTCCTACACCAACAGCGAAAGGCACGACTGGATCTGTTGTAGTAATATTGAATGTTCCTGCATCGTCTACAGCAACCCAATTAGGTGTACCGGCATTGATAACATCCGTTAAAGCTTGTGAAACTTCGTCTGTAGTTGCTGGTGTATCAAATGTGATTGCATAGGTGGGAGGAGCACCACCACTGATATCGATTAGGTTGATCGTTACTTGCTTGCCTACATCAGGAACTACATTGATCACAGACCCTGCAGGAGTTGCTGAAAGAACGTTATCATTAAGAGCAATTACAGCAGCGATATCCATTACAGTTTGGGTTGTATCGGTATTAAAAGGAACCGATGCCTGCCCTACGCCATTGATATAAACTACAGTATTATTACCAAAAGCAAACGAGCCTGTGAAGGTGATAATTGGTAAAGAATAAATGTATGCTATGCTGTTAAGCGAAACTGTGTAAATTTGAGCGGCCAAAGTGCCTACAGCGATATTTACAAAATCTGCTGAAGATGCAGTAATCACCCCACCAGTTTCTGCATAGAATACGTCGTTAGTGTTAGGTACACGAGCCAAGGCATTAGCTGTGATAGTAGTGCCTTCATTACCCCCACAAGAAGCCCAGACGAAGGTTTGAGTTTCTGCTATTCTTGTAATGCCGTTCAAACCTACTACGTTATCAAGTGATATGCCAAAAGCTGAGTTAGGATATTGCGATGCATAGACGAAGTTAAAGTTTTCCCACAGGTCGGAGTATGCTTTAGCCATTACACCGACTATCTGCCCGAATACACTTTGAGGTGCTAGGTTAATAGCGCCAAATTCGGCCTGCATTGCATTATCTAGCTCTTCTTTGATATCAGCTAGCCTTTTGCTTCGAAAACCTTGTGCGCTTAAGCCAAATGGTTGTACTGGGAGTGTCATGGTAAGAGTACCTCGATTTCTGTTTCACCATCTATAGTCGATGCTGTGAAATTTACATTATATTGCCTGGTATTGCCATTATATGCACTACTGTAAGCGGTGATATTTTGTATGCCTGGTGTATCGTAGATCGCATCCATCAAAAATGAGTCGACTTGGATTTGGTTAGGATTCTTAATCAAAATGTATTGATAATAAGGTATGCCCACCAGAGTATCTAAGTACCATTCTCCGAGGAAGAACCTCAAGGTAATGTTTAGATTCTGGGCTATCTGGTCTATGCCATCTATGAGATACAAATCAAACGTTACAATATCAAGATCGTGAGTTTGAGGATTTAGTGCGATATCCATCATGGTGGTACTGTGCCTCCAATTCCAACAGGGTAAGGCGACATATTAGCGATAAATTGTAGTATCGCTGGTTTAGAAGTTGTTAGCAATGCCCAGAGTGCAGCATCTGCTTGTAGAGCTGTAAATACTGTGAAGAGCTGATTGATAAGCTCATTTGTAGGAGTCCCCATAGCTAAAGAGGTGGCAGTCTTTACTATTACAGCACCAGTCGATGTAATCTCAATCTTTGATCCTGCATACTGTAAGATTAAACTAGTACCATCTCCACGAGCAGGGAAATTAGAATTGAAAGGTAGTAGTCCTGGAATAGCAACTGCATCGGTAATATCTAGTTTTCGGGGATCTATAGGTGTAACTTGCCCACCAGAAAAAAGCCATTCTGTAATTGATCGCTCACAAACCACGAGCAGAACGGGATCACCTACCAACACTGGGAAGCTGAGAGATGCCCCGCCTGCACATGGAAAAATCACAGGAACGCCATGCAAAATAGGCATGGGACTAGTTGTACCATCAGTCCATTGTTTATTGATTGTAGGCTGTATATCGGCCTTTTGAGTTGTAAAATCATATGAAACAACCTGCCCAGGCATGGCTGTATGAATGTTTGCTAAATTGTAGAGCACTACGTTTCTAACTGCATCGACTAAACTTACTGGGTTGCTTGTCATGGTGTAACCTCAGGTGGTGGTGGTAGTTCGGTTACTTCAATATGTGTTGCCCATTCAGCTCCATAGTTATCACCCATATGCCGTACAGACTCCACTCTGCAAGGCTTTTGGACTATCTGTAGGTGAGTAGATGTTAAGCGGATATGATCGAATGGCTTAATCAAAGGGAATAGAGAGTTAGTAATTCTAAAACCCACTTGAGGTCTATCCACAGCTCGATATTGCCATAGTCTACGATAAGTGTATCTTTCAGGTATTCCATGCATTCCAGTATTTTCATTTATCTCATAAATTGGCTCTGGAGTTATGCCTTTGATAGGGACTACATACAGGATGTTATTCTGAATCGTTGCCTGCAAGTTAAGAAAGTCGCAAGCTTTGAAAATACCCTCTCTTAGACTACCTGTGAACGAGAAACCATTTTGATACTGTAGGTTTTGAGGCGCATTGAATGACGCGAGCTTAACACCAGTTTTACTTGCTAAATCTTCAATCACAGTTTTTGCTAAAGTGCCTGGAGCATAGCTCACAGAGCCTTTTGCTTGATTAAAGTACTTATCACCATCAATGCATTCAAAGGTACTGATTATTTCTGGCTGCTCATAGGTATGGTATACCGCGATCGTTTGACCTATGAAAAGCAATTGAGTGCCTGCATCCTGTTCATATCCAGCATAGAGTTGCACTTGTGTTCCGTACTCTTTGATCAAGTTACGCGTGCTTTGTTTAAGCCCCCACACCTTGATTATGGCGCTATTTCCAGACCATTGCAGGCTTTTCATAACGCTAAAAGAAACGCGCAAGTCTTGGATCTCAAAGCGGTTTACATAGTCGGTATTATCCTGATCGGGGGTTTGTATGATCAGTTTTGCAACACGTCCAAATAAGACCATTAAAACTCACCTTTCTCAAAGTAGATAAGTTCGCATGTTTGACCCATATCGAAACGAAGTATCGGCCCCCATTCCTTGGTAATATTGATGCACACAATATCCCCCAAGGGCATGCCAGCGACCACAAATTGATCTGATATATTGTAGTTAGGAACTATCACAATGCCATACACCAGCACGTTAGAATTTCCATCAGCGATATCCATCAGCCAATATTCATTCAGGCTATTCCAGGTAAAGTTGAGAAGATAAGCCTTATCAGATAGAGCGATCTGTTGTTGCCACGAACCAGGTTCTGAAAATGGGATGATTTGCATTACAATACCCCTCCATTCTTGATTAAGAGGTACATCTTACGTGTATTCACTTGTGTAGGAACTGGAATAGGTGCAAGAGATTGAACGCCTAGATTGACGTTTGTAGAGGCTTCATCCTTAAGAGAATTAGGCGGATCATACTGCAAGTTAGGAATGTTAGTATTTTCAGCCACAACATCGTTTGAGCGTATCTGTTGAGTGCCTACGAAAATATTCGTAAGACTTAATCTCTGATTAAGTATATCGCTGTAGATGATCTCTTGGAGCTGTATATTAAAAACTAGGGCTTGACCAGTCTTAATAGACCTAGGCACGTCAAGTTGAGTAATTGTCATATTCTCATAAACACGAATGCCCGTAACTACCTTGAAAACTGCACGGTTCTTGTGTAGCTGCACTAGTCTATCAAAGGCTGCTGTAGAGCGATTAAAGCTTGCCAGTATAGCTAGGAAGGATAAAGGCGTATCAGTTACATAACCAGATAGGTTAATAGTAACTGGGTACTTTAGAATGTGGTCGCTTACGATCGTGCCGTTTTCAACTGGGTAGCTAGTAACCTTAGACGTAAACTTGTGCTCCTCTGTGAGCATAGTATCGAAGGATAGTATATTAGCATCGGTAACTTGATCGAAGAATCCCGATTTAGAGTACTTTTTACCGAAAATAAGACTTAAAACCATCACTCCACCATACTGTTAGAGCTAATCATCTGCCTAGCGTTTTGGTTGATCACATCTTGCATCTGCTGCCGAATTTCATTCGCCATGAAGCTAGCTTGTTCCTCAGTTGTTCCTGGAGGAACATCGATCTGGATATTGATGCTATTATTGACCGAAACATCCTTCACAGCCTCTTCACCACCAAAAAACTTAGAGATGTTAGGTAGCAATCCAGTAAACGACTCTAGACCTAGGTTAGGAATTAAACCAGTAAATCCTTTAGGCATAGCATCGAACAATTGACCAATCTTATCAGCAATGGCGTTGAAGAGCTCTAGTACGTTAGCTAACACAGGTAAAACGCTACCGACTAGAGTCTCCTTGGCCTTAACCCACGCAGCATCAAAACGGTCTACTGCTTGCTGTAATCGCAATGCTGCTGCTTCTTGTTGCTGAAGCTGAGCAGCGAAAGGTCTTTCCTTCTCAATCATATCTACGTAAGCATCTCGCCCACGTTCTATGAGCCTAAGAAATTGAGCAGTAGCTGCACGATCAGTCTTAAGGATGTTCTGTAAGGTTCTAAGTTTTTCAGACCTATTTTCTATCTTATCAATGTAGTTAAAAAGGTCTTCAAAGAAATTGCGTATATTCTTTGCTTCCTGACCAAATTTAGGCATTCGGAATTCGCCAGTCTCTTGGATAATACGGAAAAACTCACCAGCCCCGACTGTAGCTTCTTTTAAGCTTTGAGCTATACCTGATAGTGCCTGGTCGAAGTTTTCAGTCTGAACACCCATCTTCTGAGCGGCATTCCGCATTGCCACAAACTCTTCAGTTGTTATGCCCGCGAAATCGGCCATATCTTTTAGATTGATACGGCTTTGAGCTAAGTTATGGAGAAACTCGAACGACTCTTTCACAGCCGATGCTATTTCACCAGCTGTGAAGACTATATTATTTTTAAAGCCTTTTACGGCACGTTCAAAGGTATCAAGACCAGCACGGTTGAATACGAAAGAAAGTTTAGTAACCAACTCTCTTACTATCATGGTTTTCTAATCTCCCTTTTACGTTCCATATCGTCTCTAATATCGACCTTCATGTCAAGGATTGCCGTAGCTCGCATCAGGTCGTCTAGTGACCAAGTCTTTTCTAACTCGTCAAGAGTTGCCACTCCCTCCAAAACTAAACGCCAAATTTCTAACTCTGATGCGAGGCTTTCTTGAAGGTTTTTTTCGTAAGGGCTGGATTCTCTTTTTGGCCTTGGAAGAGGCTTCCAATATTCAATCCCACTAATGACAAAAAATTTTCGTAGTTTACCTCCAGAGCGAAAATAAGCAAAGTATATAATGCTTCCATATCGCCAGCGAACTCAATATCGATCACGTGAGGTAGTAATTCCTTGCCATCTTTCCTTGCAGTAGCAAGCAACTGAACAATTAAGTTTTCAAACTCAACAGGATCAAGCTTATCAGCTAAGGTCTCAATTGCCTTAGAGAGGATACAAGAATTATCCTCATCAGACTTATCTTTGCTTAAGTTGAAAAGATGCATTAAGGAAGGGCCAAGCAGTTTAATCAGCTTAGCCTTGAGAGCAATCGCCCTACGAGCAGGGAGTTGGGTAACTGTATACCTGCTCCCTTTAATCTCTTTTTCTCTAGTTTCTATCATAATTATCCCAGTATTTTATGATTAAATTTCAGCGTTGCCACCAACGAAGAAGTCGGTATCAGCTAGTGATATAGTCCATGAGCGGTCTGTAATCTCTTTCGCAAAGGTGCTATTAGCAAAGGTGGTAATCCATCCTTGAGCTGTGAAATAGATTGAGTTACCGCTTAAATCTTTGATAAGCACGGGGAAAACTCCTGCATTCGATACTTCGTCGGCAATGAGTAAGCCACTCAATACATCGTTTGATGGGCTGGATTGCTTTAAAGTAAGAGTAAGAGTACCCGTGTTGTTATTCGTTTTTCCTCTAGTAACAATGCCATCTGCACCTACAACGGTATTCCATGTGGGTTCATTACGCACTATTTCTAGAAATGTTCCATCGGTGTACCCACTCATGGGAACACCCGCTATTGTTACAACTACTTGAGCTGGATCGTATGTATGTACACCCATGATTTAAGTCCCTTATGTTAAACAGTTACTACACCTTGAATCTGAACAGCATGGATAGCTCCAGCAAGAGTTGCAGTGAATTTTACGTTTTTGAGTATTCTATTAGCTTTATCAACGAGCGGCACATCGGCAGCAAGAGGAACCGTAACCACTGGAGGCGGATTATCAGCGATAAAGTCGTTATCAATACCCTGCTGTAAAGCCTTTTGAACCTGTGATTGTATTGCTGCGATACCTGCATCTGTGTAAGGAACTTTAGGAAGTGTTACGAGAGTTCGGTAAACGTACGTTTGTATCGTACTCTTCAGCCAGTCAATACCTCTAACTATATCAATAAACTCGCCTTGGCCTGATGTTCCATTTTGTGTGATACCTACACCACCAATATACTCATAAGTGTTAGCCTTCTTGTTGAGGGCGTTATTGCTTTGAGTAGTGGTTAGCTTGCTATAGGTAACACCGGCAAGAGTCTTAAACTTCCAAGTTTCGGAGCCTGGTGTAAGTGGTAGCACTTTACCGAACCAAGCAGCCTCTGGGTATTCGCTATCAGCATCTTGATGATAGAGAACGAAGCTCCTAACGTAACCATTGTTATTGATAAACCACGCAATGCTTGTGGTATCCACCCCTACAGCTGAATCAATAATCACAGGATCATTTGAAGCAGTACCGAAAATTACTGTGTGATCTTCTGCCCAAGTTGCTACTAGCTTAACAGTGGCTAGAGTTCTATCTGTAAGAATCAGACCATACCATTGATCGGTAACATCTAGAATCTCATTAAGTCTATCAGTTACAAGTCCTTGTGGAACATAAGGAAGGATATTTATTCCTATTACTTTAGCCATCAAACCATCTGTGATCTGAACAAAGAAGGTGTTAGGTGCCGATCTTGTGACTGTGAATGAACCATCTAGGTTATCAGTAGCACTAAAGCCTACAGGGTGATCGGTACTGTATTGGTTAATTTGAGCTACGAATGCTGCTGCAATATTTTCTACGGTCTCAACAGTGTTCGAAGCAGCATACTGAAACTGTATCCCAGCAAGATACAGATTATAAATAGCACTAGGCTGCGCGTCTGTGATTTTGATAATCGCTTCATTGGTAGCAACTATATCGGTCGATGCTTTTAAGGTGAAGGGGTCAAAATCTGGTCCTGTAGCTGAAACTGTATAGGTTCCGTCTGGTGTTCCTGTATAAGCTGAAGTTACACCTGGAATTGTTTCTGCTACGATAGCACTTGCCATTGCTCGTCCGATAACTTCTTTAAGTGAGTCGTTATCGAAGGTAGCGGTAGCTTGAGATGCACCGAGGTAAACTGTTGATGCATTGAACTGGTTCATGGTTCCAGCAATGCTCGTTACAGTAATAACGTTACCTGCTGCGACTGCAGAATCTACAGTCGAAGGGAAGTTTGTTTCGATGTAGGTAGCGATCGCACCGATGGTAGCTGCATGCGAACCTGTGAATACAAAACCACCTTGAGAGATTGTAGCTGTAGGTTGTGAAGCTCCGAGTGTAGTAATAACTGAATCCACGCTATTTTCACCTGGATCGGTAAACACTACTGTGATTTGACGAGCACCAGTAGCAGTTGCAGAAGCTACGCCTGTGGCTCCAGATAGAGCAGTAGCTAATAGACCTAGTGTAGTGGCTTGGTCAACTGAGAAAACAACTGGGGCTAAATCTACACCGTTAACGCGTGCAACGATTGAGTTTAGTGCTACAAAGTCGATATCAAAATCAATAACTGAGTTGATTGTACCTAATACGGTATCATCGAACACAACATTGATCACGTTACCTGAAACGAATGGGCCACTCCAAGTAATTTTAGAGGTTTGCTGTAGATCGTTTGATTCAACTTCTACAGAGATACCATTGATTGTGTTGGTATAGGTCTGGTTAAACATTGCTGATGTAACGTTTAGAGTAGCGATAGGCACATCTCTACGACCTATGAATAGGCTTGTAGGGCGTGGATTTTGAGAGAATACTGCTTGAGCAGCGATGTATTCTTGTGATTGAGGGCTGAAGTCTACCGCAACATCTGAAATAGAGCTATATTGACGAACTAGGTCGTTAAAGCTCTTATTGGCACCCAAGATAAGAGGTATGCCGAAATTTTGTTCAGGTAGAGACTGAGTCTGAGCTGTGATTTGTACGTTTACAATATCGTTTAAAGGCATTTTACACTCCTACGGTGTTGGGGGTGGTATTGTTACGATCACATCCGATACTACAGTACCAGCGGGATCTTTGTAAATTTCTTCTATCTCAACTGTTGAAATTACTCCTAGATTGTCGCTGTATTGCTGTGCCAATCTAAAAAGTAGATCCATCGTGCATCGTTGCTCATATCTAGAGTCTACTAAATCTGTAATATCTAGTATAGGGAACCAGTTAACATAAACAACTCCCTGTGCTTGAAGGCTTGATAACACGGATTGTTTCTGTAAACTGGTTCTCAAATTCTCTAGTATCTGCATTGGAGTATTGCCATACGCCTGTACTTGTAGAGTGAATTCTCTATCACCTACAAAGTTTGTTAACCCTGTATTATCAGAGGGCGAGGCGTTCCAGTCTCTACCTATTTGAACAAAGGAGCTCATTAACAAGGAAACGTAGTCGACTGGTACGCCATTATTATTAGGTCTTGGCGCGTTAGGATATAGCCATATAACAGGCACGGTATTAGGCACATTGGTTGTAGCCCATGTGTAGAGTGTTTTCTGGAGTGCTGCAAATATAATACTCATGGCAACGGTGCTAGCCTCCAAGCAAAGTACTTGTAGTGGTTAACTATGTTAAAGTTAGCATTATTTTGCCAAGGATCAATCTCTACGCATTCAAACACAATACCAGTGAATGGGCCTTTAAGAACGGTAACTTGATCTGGATTTTGTGTTGTTAGTCCTAGAATACGTGTAGATGTGAACATAATGTATGTTTCTCGATCTCTACGGCCTTCAGGCACTAACATTACTTCTTCGCCCTTAATTGGCTGTACGCTAGCTGTGGCAGTGATTATGTTAGGACTGTTAGCTATTGTAACAGTTGGCTGCGATACCCCACCAGTAACTGTGAATGAGTTAATCACACTTAAGAACGGCTGCAAAGGCACAACGGTAATTGTTCGGTTATTAGTGCCTGATAAGTCTACAGCTAAAATGTTAGGCTGAGCGGATAGTGCTGCCTGAATGAGGAGTAAGGTATTTTGAGCGTTAGTAGTAAATGGGATCGGTGCTAAGGCTGTACCATTGAGTGTGATATTTACTATATTGCCTGTGATTAAATCTGTGCTGAGTGTGGCTTGTGAGCCTTCTTGCCAGTGCCCATCAAGATAAAAACCTTGTGTGAATCTTCGTATTTCAACTGGAGTGCGGAAGAATTCAAAAGGCGTAATCATTTAATCACCACTTTGAACTGTAAGGCTTGGCGCATTTGGCCGAAGTCAATAAGTGGCTTATCGCTTTTCTTGATTGCAATTGTTCTAGGAGACAATTTTGGCTCTCTTAGTGTTCCGATTTTCTGATCTACAAGCTTCATAACATAGAGTCCGATAATGCTTAAACCCTGTTTTAGGGTTACTTTACCCTCTATGATCTTGTCGTATTGCTTCTCAATAACTCGGTTAATGTTTTCTCTTTGCTCATCTACTGTAGAGTAAAGAAATGGTCGTGGAGGTTGATTTCTGCTAGGTACACCAAATTCGTTTTGAGCGGCAATTTGG
>Ga0265326_10000345_pt1 | contig 19708 bp, 15 predicted proteins | sample 41424metaG_FD_192439 | JGI IMG/M metagenome (GOLD analysis project Ga0265326, IMG submission 192439) | Rhizosphere microbial communities from Carex aquatilis grown in University of Washington, Seatle, WA, United States - 4-14-24 metaG | ecosystem: Host-associated > Plants > Roots > Rhizosphere... | reverse complement strand
CAGGTCGAGCATCGTGCCGCGCGGATCCTCTGCACCGGAAGTATTGACGTACCCAGTGAAGTCCTCTCGAATGCGCATTTCGCGATTGATAAGGAAGAATTGCTGGGAGAACGTTACGTCGTGGTCGCGTGTCTCCATGTCTGCGGCGACCGAGTAGCGCGAAGAGTCCTGTCCTTGGTTTGGATCGTAAGTGTCGTAAAAGCCGATGCGACCCGCTGAGTAGTCGTCCTCACGGACGATGCCGGCTGCCCGCGCAACCACTGAATAGGCCTGCCCGGTTATTCGCCACAAGCCGCGTTCGCCGAGCTTGCCTTCGTACTGCGTGACCACCGAGCCCCGCTGGAACGCCCGGTTCTGGCCATAGCCATTCGACCGCGCGTACTCAATCGCGGTGAACGTGTGGGTATCTTGATTTTCGGGACCCCAGGTCAGCAGCGAACGTTCAGTGCCGTAGCTTCCGAACGTTTGCTTTGCCGACAGGCCTCGTTGGGCGAGACCAAGCTCGTAGTCGGCGCTGCCAGCAACCGCGAAGTTGCCTTGCCGCGGATCGAACGGGCCTTCCACCACGCGCAGGGCGGCAACGGTCTCTGGCAGAATGAAGTGAGTGTCGGCGTAGCCATTGCCGTGGAAGTTACCTGGCTCGTTGATGGGCACTCCGCCAACGGACAACGCCATCGACTCTCCCTCTCCAGCATCGAAGCCGCGCAGGACGATCGAGTCGGCGTGGCCCTCGCCACCTTCGTTGGTCACGAGAATCCCCGGCGCAAGCTTGAGCATGTCCCCGGCGTTGGCGTGCGGCACGATGGCGAGTTCTCCGACAGGGATTTGGAAGTCCGACGGCCCGCGGCTTGGGGGTTGGGGACGGCCCGTTACGAGAACCTCCAAGGGCTGAGAGGTCGAGGTCGCACCGGTGGCTCGCGTGTTGGGAGCGCTTTGCACCGCTTCGTGCACGGGGACATCGCCGGGCGCACTTGGACTTTCGACGAGTTCCGGCGCAACCGCGGGCGGGGCGAAGTGGAATGGCATTCTAATGCGGCTCGCGGCGGGCTTGCCGTTTCGCATGGCAGGCACGAAAGTCCATTCGCGGGCGGCAACGATGGCTGCCTCGTCGAGAGCTGCCCCGCCGGACTCAAAAACGTCGACCTTCGAGACGTGTCCGTCGATGTCCACCGTGACGGTCAACACGACGTCCCCATGCTTGCGCTCAGCTAGCGCCGATGGCGGGTAGACAGCGTCGACGTGCTGAAGGACGGTTGGTGGCCTTACTTCGGCCGGAGCATCAGCTGTGGCTGTCACTGCGCGCAAGACAGCGGTGGCGAGGACTGCCGCGAACAACCAACTTCGAGGTGCCTTTATGTATGGTCCTGAAACTACGTGCAGAAGGGTGGGGACGTTGTATTGCATGGAGGTGAAAGGCCGCTTGTACGCCATTTGCTTATTGCGTACGCCCCGATCTAACAAGGCGGTGACCGCAAATAGCGTAAGCGCGCAACTGACACAAGGATTGGCGGGAACCAAGCGATTGCACCTGCAATGGATTCGTACTTTCACCGAGAAAACTAGCTGGGAGCAGCGGTACCGGCGCGACTTCCTGTTTTGCGTGCGCATTGGCAGGATGAAAAAGTCGTCAACTATGGCAACCGGTGGCTAGCATCCGGAAGATTCATCTTAGTTCACAATTCGCAATTGTGGCTGCGCTTTGCGTTCTATCGTGCCAGTAGCAAACCAATCCAGGCTTCAACCACGATTGCGAATCGACACGGCAATATTGCCTGCAAGGGCGTGTCCAATTGCACTTGTATTGCGCCAACTGGATGATTCCTTCGTATCTCCAGTCGAATTCAATGTCGCCAACCAAAATTACGTCGCTACGATCTGAACAATTCACACTCGCAGCTCTAGGAGTGGTGCTTGGAATGTTTATCCCAGGTCGAGCATTGGCCCAGTCTTCGGAGCCTGCAGCTGCGACGCCTGCAGCGGCCCCGACTCCGGCGATCGTTGCGCCTCGCCTAGCCATACAGCCCGACGTTCCTTACCCGCCCAATGGGAAAGGTGATGCTTCAATAATCTTGCGACTGACCATCAATGCGGATGGGCTCGTTCGTGACGCATTGGCGGCCGAAGGTGATGAACCGTTTGCATCGGCTGCAGTACAAGCGGCTCTAACCTGGCGATTCGAACCAGCCACTCGCGACGGTCTGCCCGTGTCATCCATCGTTCGATTCGCCGTTTCATTCGTCGAACCGCCGCCGGTTGAAACACCGACCCCCGAGACTGCAGCTGGTGCTTCGAGTGTCGCAAGTGGAACTGAATCGTCGTCGGCACCTACATCCGGTAAGCCAAAGCCAAAAACGACGAACGCTGCTGCGGCCCCCGAGGACCTTGAAATCACCGTCACGGGTGAGCGGTTGGCTCCTGCGGTATCTTCATTCTCACGCGCGGAAGTTCGGCAATTGCCGGGCGCGTTTGGTGACCCATTTCGAGCCATCGAGGCCATGCCGGGTGTTACGCCAATCATATCCGGGCTACCCTTCTTCTATGTGCGAGGTGCACCTCCTGGTAACGTCGGTTATTTTCTCGATGGCATCCGGGTGCCGTATTTGTATCACGTGGGTTTAGGGCCTTCGGTCATTCACCCAGGCATGGTGGACCGCGTCGATTTGTATCCCGGTGGCTATCCGGCGAGCTTAGGTCGATACGCAGGGGGCATTGTTTCTGGCGAAGTCACGGCACCGCGTACCGACCTACACGGCGAAGGCAATCTTCGACTCTTTGACGTTGGTGCTCTTGCGGAAACTGGTTTCGACAATAACCGCGGCAGCATTTTGCTTGGTGGCCGCTATTCGTACACCGCAACGCTCTTGTCGTTGATTGCGCCCAATACAAATCTCGCGTACCGCGACTATCAGGCAAGGGTGACCTATGACGTCACGCCGCATGATCGAATCACTGCCCTTAGCTTTGGTTCATATGATTTACTGGGTCAAACTACCAACGGCATCAATACGACAGTGTTCGGCTCCGAATTCTACCGGCTCGATCTGCGTCTCGATCATGATTTCGGCCATTCGACGACACTGCGAACCGACGTGACGCTGGGCTATGATCAAACGGTCGTCGGTGAACGACGCAACGCCAAAGACCGCATGATTTCGGTCAGAACTACTTTGCATCACCCCTTGTCCCACGCCATCGTTTTGAGGGCTGGCACTGACGTTACCGTTGACGGATTCACGGCTGACCAGGCAAAGTGGGCGGACCCAACAGATCCGAGTACCGTTCAATTCAACAACTTGTTTCCACCAAGAACCGACGTTGCCGTAGGTGCGTGGACCGACATGGTTATCGAAGCCGGGCCCCGTCTGGAACTTACGCCTGGGGTACGTGCTGACGTGTATACCTCCGGCGGGGCATCTGTCCCCGCTGTTGACCCAAGAATTGCCGCCAAATTCAAGGTGACCAATCATTTTCGCATCATTCATGCCTATGGCCTTGCCCATCAACCCCCGTCATTCGTCGTACCGATTCCCGGATTGACGCCGGGTGAGTTGAAGGGTGGACTGCAGTCCACGTTTCAAACCAGTGCCGGCGTCGAGGTCGACTTGCCTGAGGCCACTACTGCCACCGCCACCTTGTTTCACAACGCATTTTACCACATGACCGACGCCCTCGGAGATCGTAGCAATACGACAACGAGCACCGGCGGGTTCAGCAACGCGCTGAGTCAGCGCGCCAATGGTGATGCCTACGGTTTCGAGTTCTTTCTGCACCGGCGCCTCAACAAACGTCTTGGCGGCTTTCTGACGTATACGTTGTCGCGCTCCACGCGCACGCTCGACAATAGCGTATTTCCAAGCGCATTCGATCGCACGCACGTGTTCAATGTGGCTTTGGCCTATGACCTCGGTCGCAATTGGCGCGCCGGTACTCGGGTGGTCTTCTACACCGGAACCCCCATCATCAATCAAACTCGAGGAGCGATTGTGTCCAACCCCACACTAAGCAATACGCGCAACCCGGCGTTTCATCGTGTGGACGTTAGGCTCGAAAAGCGTTGGCAACTTAGCCTAAGAGCCTGGATATCATTCGTCGCGGAAGTAATGAACGTTACGTTGAGCAAAGAGACGTACAACAGCACGGTGGTCGGTCCAATCACGATACCGAGTATCGGTATGGAAGTGGGGTTCTAACCATGTCAATATCGCGTTTGCTCTTTCATGGTGTCGTGCTCTCACTGGTGCTTCAGGGCGCGTCGGGTTGCCTGCCGAAGGATGACCGGCCACCCCCGGGCAACCTCCTGATAACGGCGGCCGCGGACAGTTCAGTTCAACAGGGCTTTGACACCGACGACGGCTGGCACGTTCAATTCACGAAATTCATCGCGTCCCCGGGGCACTCGTCGTTTCACAATGGGGGCAGCTGTACCTCCTATTCGAACGCAAGTTACGAACACGTGCTGAACCTACTTCCTGCGGGTTCGCAAAAGGTGAACTTGATCTACGGCCTCGGTACCTGCAACTTCGGCTTTCGAATGACGTTTCCGAGAACCGATGCACTGGTTGGAGCGGGCGTATCCGCTCAAGACTTGCTCACGATGCAGACTGCAGGCACCGATCGATTCCAGACGACGGTTTCGGGTGCCAATGGGTACATCAGCGGCATTGCCAGCAAACAGTCGCAAACCAAGACGTTTACTTGGTTATTTCGACAAAGTTGGTCTTTCCAGAATTGTTCCGTGCCGACGGATGCCGGGCTGCAGACAAGTGTACAATTGGGCGCCTATATGGCAGAAACGACGGAAATCATGGTGCAAGGCGAGGCGCTGTTCCAGAATCAGAACGCGTCGAGTCAGTTGCAATTGCTGTTTGAGCCCATGGCTCAGGCAGACTCGAAATTCGGCAACAATGATGGAGACGTGACGCTCGACGAATTGTCGAACGTGCCCGTCAACGCAATTGCCGGCAATGGCGCATCAACAACGTTCAGCGGCTTCGATGCCGGTCTTGGCGACCTAGCTCTGGATGCTGGGGTGTCCATTCCCACCGACTTGGAAGCTCTCATGTACCAAGTCTTGTATCCGTCGATGTTTCGTTACGGTGACACGGGGCAATGCCAGGCGACACCTGCACCCAACGGACGCGGTGAGGACTAACGCGATTTCACTGACGCGACGGCTCCTTCTTCGACTGATTGGCAAAAGCGAGGTTTGCTCGGCGCACGGGCGCTATGCATTCGGGCCGGGGTATCTCAAAGTTTCGGACCCGTTGCGGTGGTCGACACATTGCCCGTTACTTGTATCGACAGCGGTCCAACTTTGACCGTGCCTCGCACGTCCCAGCTCGTTGTCAACGTTAAGGCATTCGCGCCAATCGTCGCCGCGCCAGATTGCAGCGTCCCGTCGAGGTCTGCCCTAAAGCCATCGCCCCTGATCGACTGGGGGCACTTCTGCCCCTGAGTAAGAGCTACCCTCTCGCCAGTGACCGCTCCGTGTAGTATGCATGTATAGTCGTCCCGATGAACTCGAAGCGTTGCATTGGAGCCTGAAATTAGCACTGAGGCATCGAGCTCGGCGCGAATCGTGCGGTCGTAGGTGGCAATGGCTGACTCAGCGTGAACAGTCGTGTCGGCACTCAGTAAATACTGAGTCACGATGGCATGCGCATTGTCCGCCCCCGCAGTAAACCAGGCCAAAGATGCCAGCAATAGGCTCGAATTTATCATGTCCGACAAACCTGGAAGCGATCCTCTCAATCGTCAATCCAAATGATTGCTGAAGATCTATTGCCTGGAGGGCCCGATACATGACGTGCCAGTGATGTACTCCTAACCTGGCAGCGCCAGAACCAAAGGAGACACTTGGCTATCAGCGATCAGGTATCAGGTATCAGGTATCAGCCGTCAGTGGGACATCTGAATTCTTGATAACTGATAGCTGATAGCTGACAACCGTGAAGACATTGAGCAATATTTTACCAGAATCGGTCAAGATCTCACCGCTGAGGGACTAGCAGCGCGCGACGAGCTGGGGGCGCCGGTCGCCTGTTCCTTCAGTCGATGCGTGGCTTGTTCGTCCGTTCCGACGTCCCCATTTGTACGCGTAAGACTACACCTGTCTCTACCCAGACGTGGTGCTTGTCGTAGTTGTGGACTCTGTTGGGCTGCTTTGCAATGCTGTGTCGACTGCATTGAGGGTCGTGGAGAATGCTGACGCGATAGCGCCGCCTCCACCATGGTGGTGATGTCCGTGATGCTCAGCGGGACCATTGGCTTGGGCTGTGCCCGACGTATTCGCGCTCGTGGTGGCAGGTTGCGTGGCGAGTGCAACGCCTTGGGGTTGCAAAGCAGATTGAAGCGCTGACAGGTCACCGGTACTCGCTGCATTCTTGAATGCCGCCGCTAGGTTTGCGGCCATTCCATTCGCATCGCCGGACTGGTTCGCTATTTGTTGTAGGCTATCCGCCATTTGGGAAACGATCTGAGTAAATTGTTGCGGATCCTGCTGTTGCAGCTGCTGCAACTTCTGCAGTAGTTGCCCCTGCTTGGAGATATTAGCGGACGCAGCGGGCTTGCCCGCTGCCGGGATGCTGTTAGACGTCCGTGTACTTTGCGATGCGTCCGCGTTCGCAAGTGCTGAAAGCGGAGAAGTTCCGACGCTGTTGATGTTCATATTAGCCTTCCTTTGGTCGTAGACGGACCAACGCTAGTCATAAACGACCCGTCTAGACCGAAGCACAGGGGAAGTGTTCAGACGTGACCGAAATATCACACGAAGATCATGAACTTTTGGGTGTTTGACTATAATGGTTGACGTATCGGGTGTTTCACAATGCAACGGACGGTTCATCTTGCAACGTCCCCCGCGTATTTGCGCTCGACCGCTTGGAATGCGCCAAAGATGCACATGCCGATTGGTTACTAAGCCCAAGGAATCAAAACGCATGTGTTTTTCAGACGACTGCGATTGTCATGACACGCAGTCGTCTACGTGGTCTGGACGTTTGGCACGTCCCGTGCTGGAAGGCTGCCGTGATGCAAACCGATCCCCTTACTTCGAGGTCCAGCGGTTCGGCCGTCGTACTCGAGCCGGAGAGCCGCTGGCCGGCAGAAGCCTTTGCTGCGACTGCGGACTGTGATCGCATAGTCATTGTGCATGCAGATCCGAATGCGAGCACTTCACGATTGGCGGAGCGTATCGCGATCCAGGTGGCTGAATTCGAACGTCAGGGCTCCAAGCTGCGTTCGATAATTCTGGCTTGTGCGCGATTCGATCAAATCAGCAACGATCGTCGCGCGCAATTGGTAAAGGCACTCTTGCCCCTATTGACCTCTGTCGAAGGTCAGTTGGTATTGTCAATTTCAGATGGTGACGAAACGGCAGTCGAGGCTCTAGATCAACTCGCGCACTCAATGACCAGTGAATTGCAGGAACGGTCGATTGTCTTAGTGGCCAATGGTAGGGAAATCAGCGCGCGGACACGTTCTGCACGGAAGGACTCAGGAGTCTTCTCGATTCACTTGCATGACTACAACAATTTGGTGACGACCGATCGGCAGCAGAATGCCGACTTCGCGGCAGTGTGCGCTGAAGCCAGGTAACTATGGTCAGCGATGGGGTCAGTCCATGTAGTGCGAGTGCCAAGAGGGTGTTAGCCTCTTGGCACAGTCGACACGGGCGGAGCTTACCTTTCTATGCCGACTTGGGCGTTTGGAGCATCCTTGTCTATTGTGCTGGCGGGGCGTGACGCGTTGGTCGACAGAAAAGTTGTCCGCTTTGGGTGTTTTCAGGTCGAGTAGTGCACTGCCCCTTAATTTCACGGTCGCCCATTTTGGCCGAACACTCATCGCCGTTTTTTTTGCCGTCACAGGCCGCGGCAAGCTCTGCCGACGCTCGTCCGTGACCTTTGCCTGGCTCGAGCGCAGCACTGCCCTCGGCTGCGGCCCCATTGGAGGGAGCTTCTTTCGAGCAGCCCAAAATGGAAAGTGCCGAAGCCGCGATCACAATTGCGCCACACGTTATTAATATCGACTTGTTCATTGGTTCTTCCGGAAGGCCCAGTGCGAAGTTAACTTCACCGCAATCGATGTCTGGCCTGGTGCATCGGTTAGTTCGGTTTCACGCGAGTTCGAAGATATGCCACGTTCTGAAAATATTGAAGGCAGAAACGATCGCGAGATCGGAGGTGACGGCCCTGTCGCACAACCATGCTTCCACCGACCATCGATTTTCGTTATCTCAAGAAGGCTGGAGGCCGCTGGCGGAACCGCAACGCATTGCTCAGATTGCTGGATTCTGAACGGCAGTGGCGCCACGGGAGAACGACAATGGCACGCCGCGGCCGAATGAAGCTGCGTATTCACCGGGTCATGTCGAGGCGTTTGCCGACCTCGTACACTTACTGCTGTTGCTCCGCAATCCACTAGGCGAACCCTCAGGCAAGCCGCCGAAAGGTATGCCACCAATCCTCTCCAACATACGAGCTTAGCGGGTGGCAAAGTCGCCGGTCTAACCGACGACCAGCGTAGCCGTCGCAGCCGCCTGAGTCGGTCACTCAAGTCGTAGGCATTTGCGAGCATTGCAGAGTTGCAACATCAAATGCGCACCGTTGTAAGGCCCTTTAGAGCGCAAGCCAATTCAGAACCCATTGAAGTCGTATTGTGAACGTTTGTTCATAATCATACCTTCGTGCACCGATTCGGCCATGGATCGAACGGTCTGCAACTCAGGAGACGCACTTTCGGATTGGTGCTAGTTCAACACGGTAGATGTTTAAAAATGCTGCGCGTTCTCCCGAATTCCGTTCTCTACTCATTCGCTTTTGGCTTGTCTCAGTGGCGCTACCCTCGTTGGCCTGTTCGAGCGACTCGGGCACTGGCTCGCTGGTGGTGAATTGGACGGTCAATTCCACTTCGGATGCAGCTCTCTGTGACAATAACACAGGCTGGGTGGCAGTAGAGCTCAGGGACGCTGATGGCAACCGTTCGACAAGGAACGGCCCGTGTCATGCTTTTTCTACCGTCTTCAACAGCATTTCATCAGAGGCCTACACTCTGAGCGCGTACCTCTTCAATGCCGGCAACGACACGACGCTAAGCACGGTGAACCCTCGGGTAGTCAATTTGAGTGCTGAAGTAGCAACCACAGTGACTATAGATTTTCCGATTGCCCTGACCGACTAGGCGCAAACGTTACGCCAAGCCCTTTCAACTGACCCACGCGCGGAACCATTGCCTCCACTTGGCTGTGGCTCGACCAGAGGAGGAGCGTTTTCACTGGAGGGGGCGCCCGCAAGACGGGCTTTTGTGTTTCTTCGCGACGAAAACCACCCTAATTCTAAAACGCCATCGGCCTTGGTGACCTTTCGGTTGTGTTGAATGCAAGAGTTCCCAAGACGATGTTCTGAATGCGGTGAACCCATCAGCGCCAAGCGGCTGGAGGTTATGCCTGAGGCTACACTGTGTGTTGTTTGCGCTGAACAGCCCACGTGTAATTGCAGAGTGATTGGCCCGCCCAAGGCTATTGCTTCAAAAGCCATTGTGACCACATTCCATTTGAAACGATATCTCGCGAACGTGCGTCAAAAGACGGATGAACGAGTGCTGTTCAGAACGCTGGTAAGACTTTGCTATCTGTTCCCGTACATAAGTACTGCTGAAGCGATTCCCATCCTCATCAATTGGAACAAAATAACGAGCTCGCCCTTTGGGCAAGAGCAGCTGCGTAGCTTGTTTCTCGATGCAAAACAGTGGGTCCTGAAACATCCAAACCGAAAGACGTAGAACGTAACGGTGCGCTCGATCCATCGCTTGTGGCGCCTCGATGTTGCCACAAGTCGGAACGTGGCATCGCTTTGCCCACACACTGCCATCGTCGCTCACTGATACGCCGATTGCAGCAACTGAACTTCATAGCGGACTGAGTTTCTGTCTCACGACGATTCAGTTGCATTTCTTTGGCAACTAGCTACTAAGTATACTAACGCTTCTTCCGTTCTGGAGTTAAGCCATGAACCACGTGCACCAGCGCAGACAGCCGATCCGTCTAGTCCACTACGCGATTCTACGGTTGCTCAAAGCCGCTCGACACGTCGCGTGGGTTGGCGCGGCCGTTTGCGCGTGTGCCTGCAGCAGCAGCAAGCGCGCTCCGCTCGTTGATTCCCTTGGCCTGAATTCTAACCAAAACGGCTCTCTCGTCTGCCATTCCGGGCTGCAAGGCTGCCCTTGTGAGAATGCTGGCGAACAATACAAGTGCGGCGCGGTCAAACAGACAGACGGAGACTTCGTTACGTGTTCCGAAGGCCTATCTACCTGCGTTGACGGTGTTTGGGGGGCGTGCGTCGGTGACAACGTAGTAAAACGCAGCACCCAGAGCCTGACCCTGAATCAAGGCAGCGGCACGCGCTTGATGGGCGTTACGACCAGCTGCAACGACCCCTGCGATCCTTACTGTGGACAGACCAATTCGGACCTTACCGATGCCGTCGATGCGGGAGGAATCGTCGAAATGGCAGACGGCGGACTCACGCTGATCCGCGGCCCAGGGACGGCAACGGGCCCTACTTGCACGGGTCTGCAATGCCAGGTCAAAGCCTGTGGCGGTAACGCCAATGCGACCACGCTGGCCGGCAGAGTTTTCGACCCAGCCGGACAAGTGCCACTCTACAACGCTTATGTCTACATCCCAGTAAATGCTGACGTTAGTCAGTTGACTCCCATCTCGAATTCCTGGACCGATGGCGTGTCTTGCCAACTCTGCTCTGCTGCTACGGTTCACGCCGTGGCCGTTGGGCAAACGGACACCAACGGTGCGTTCACGCTCCAAGGCGTGCCGTCAGGTACCAACGTTCCGCTCGTGGTCGAGATGGGTAAGTGGCGCCGAATCATCCTCATCAGTACGATCACCGCCTGTCAGAGCAACACCGTAACGAACAACTGCACGGCCAGCGACAAGTCCCTTTGCGTCGCTCGGCTGCCCCGCAATCGCTTCGACGGATACAATCCCGCCAATGGCAGCTACACGTACGTGAGTGCCAGCGGCGCCAATGGCCAGGCAAATATGCCGATGATCGCCATGATCAGTGGTTCGGCCGATCCATTCCAGTGCATGCTGCTAAAGGCGGGTATCGATCCGAACGAGTTTGGCAGCTACGACAAGAATCCAGAGCGGCGGTTCCACTACTATCAGAGTCCGGATAGCCCAGGCGCAACGCTTTCGAGCACGCTCGGCAATCAGATCAACGGTGCTGTCCTGTGGAACAACTTCGATAGACTAAACAACTACGACGTGGTGATACCCGCTTGCGAAGGTAGTGCGATCGATAAGATCCAAAGTGTTGTCCCTCCCACCGGCGGCGTGAATCCTTATCGTAACCTCATCAATTACACCAATCAAGGTGGTCGAGTGTTCTCGACTCACTATGGTTACGTCTGGCTTCAGTATCCCTACGTTAAGAGTGGCTACACTGACTGGCGCAATGTGGCGACGTGGACGCATCAGACGGGTACTACTTCAACGCAAGATCCGCTCACGGCAAGTCTCAATACGTCATTCCCCAAGGGTAGCTCGCTATCGGACTGGCTCGTCAAAGTCAGCGCCTCGACCACCGCCGGCTCGCTCATTCTGCACGAAGGTCGTCAAGATCTGTCCACCATCGGAACGAATTCTCAGAGCTGGATGAGCGCGATTGACACCAATAACGGCTCCAGTTCGTTCATTCCCATGTTTACGTTCAATACGCCGTACGGCGCTGCGGCAAGCGACCAATGCGGAAGAGTCGTCTTCAGTGACTTCCACGTGTCAGCCAACGCGCTCGTGAATACGTCCAGCACCAGCTGCTACACGGCGGCCGATTGCGGGTTTACTGCGACCTGCACGGGTGGGACTGCTCCTTCGACAGGCACGTGCTCAGAGCCTTGCGGTACGGACTCAGATTGCTCCGTGGGCTACACCTGCGGTGGCACACACGTTGCTGGCACTTGCACACCGCTTTCCTGCACCAGCAGCTGTAGCGCCGGCGGTACTTGCAGTGGCGGGCAATGCAAGTGCACGAATGGCAACCAGTGCGGGAGTGATTCTTGTGTGCTTGCTGCGGGTACCTGCACGGCCTCCTCCTGTCTGCAAGACTCGGGTTGCGGGCTTTCCCAGTCCTGTTCTGGGGCAAGCGCCGGAACCTGTACGGTGAACTCTTGCTCTTCCGGCAGCAGTTGTGCGAGTGGCAAGTGTTCGAGTGGAAAATGTGCCTGCACGAGCCGGACCCAGTGTTCGAGCAACTCCTGCACAGCCACTCCTGCTGTGTGTGCCGCTTCGAGTTGCACTAGCGATGACACTTCCTGCGGCTCCTCCGAAATCTGCAGTCTTGGTACGAGCGGAGTCTGCGTTGCTGACAACTGCGGTTCCGGTTCGAATTGTTCCACTGGCTCTTGCTGGGGCTCGACGTGTCAATGTAACAAGAGCTCTGACTGCGGCACTGGACGCAATTGTAGCTGGGGCACGTGTTCGAGTAAAACCTGCACGAGCGACGCCGGCTGCCAGGGCTGGGAGCATTGTCGCTTGAATGGCGCCTGCGCGCCCGCCCCCTGTACTGCTGGCACTTGTGCGGCCGGGACTTGCGAAGCCGATGGCAAGTGCCACTGCCAGAGCAACACGCAATGTGATAGTGGAAGCTGCACGCGCTATTCGGGAACGTGTAACGGTACGGCTGCTACCTGTTCACAGGCATCGGGGTGCGGCAGTATCGAGACGTGCACGGGCGTGACTCAGGGCACCTGCGTTGGCGCGACCTGCAGTGCGTCCAAGCCTTGCGCCGCTGGGGTTTGCGTGAGTGGTGTCTGCAAGTGTACCGCCGCAGGCGACTGTGGCAGCAACTCTTGCAACAGCGTCGGCAGTTGCGGCACAGAGGCCTGCTTCACGAACGCGGACTGCGGCGTCACCGAGCAGTGCACTGGCGCCACCATGGGGACCTGCACCAAGAGTTGTAGCGTGGCTCTCGATTGCCCGAACGGGGAAACCTGTGTTTCGGGCAAGTGCACTGGCTGTACTTCTTCAACCCAATGCCAGACCTCCAACTATCCGGCCTCGTGTGTCGGTTCTAGCGGTGGCCATCAAGGCACGTGCAGTCTCAATAGTTCATCAACATTTCCTCAAGCGTGCAAACAGGGCACCTTGAGTGCCCAAGAAAAGGCACTCGAGTTCATGTTCTTCGACTTAACTGCATGCGTCACCTCGGATGCATTCTCGCCGCCTGGGCTGACTTCACTGTTCAACGCCGCAACCTTTAGTCCGCCCGACTACGTGGCAACTTGTGCCTTAGGATCCAGCCCGATCTGGCGCGAGGTCCTTTGGTCGGCAACGATCCCCGCGACAGCTTCGATCACATTTGCGGCTCAAAGCGGAGCAACCACAAGCACACTGCTTCCCACTACGCCATTGACTATTGTAACGACGACGAAGTCAACCGCTGTGTCCTCGACCGACGTTGCCTACATCGACACGGGCAGCACGGGATCCGGTGCCTTCAACGTTTCCGATCCGGTTGTTGCCTCGGACAATATCCTGCGGTTGACCATCACGCTTACACCCACTACCGATCAACTGAGTGCCCCGACACTGCTGAATTGGTCCATTGCCTATTCCTGCGTTCCGAACAAGTAAACGCGGAGCGAAACCTCGCCACTCGACGCAGCCGCCATGGATTCTCGGGGGGTTCCGGACGTGCAGGCTCGACGCCAGATCAGCATTGCCCGGTTGATACACTGCAGTAATTAGTTCACAGCGCCTAAAACAGCGACATCTGGCCCTTCAGATCGAGCGTCATGCCGCATTCATCCAAAAAGTCACTTTCGATCTCTGCGATCTCATCCGGTCTCAGGCCAGCAATATTGGCTACGATCGTTTGACCCGCCTGATCTGCGCCGAGAGCTGCGATGCGACAGCGCTCGGGCAGCATGGACTTGAGCAACGTGCGTGGGTTCGATACTTTTCGTTTTCCACGCGGATTCGTGTAGACGATGTTACGGCCAGTTACGCGGGCTAGGTGCCACTTTAGATAAGCGTACCGCTCATTGTCTGCTTCCGGTATACGGAAGGTGATACACACTGCGTTCTCTTGCACGTCAACCTTGGCGCCGCGGACCCGGGCTTGCCGCAGCAGTTGCTTGGCTTCGGACTCGGCATTGTCGGCCGAGCAAGTCCCTTCAGTTGGCGCGTAGCGAAGCACGGGTTCCCCGTCGAGTCCCGCTACAACGATGTCAGGAGGAAGACTCATCAAGATCGATTGCACTTCTTCCAACGAACAAGCATCTCGGATCCGCAGGAATGCTTCGGGACTCGTGACTTTGATGGCGCTAACGGACTGAGCCTGGCGAAATGGATCGCCGCCGCGACAGCGCCACTTGGGCGATAGCTCTGCCATCTGCACGGCTCCGTATTGCAGCTCGTGCGTACTTCGGTCCACGATGTCGATGACCGTGCATGCGAGTTTTCCCGGGGAACTCCGGAGGCCTCTGCCCACGCACTGGGTGTACACCAGAGGCGATGTGGTGGGGCGCGCCATTAGAATGCATGAGACACCTGGGTCATCGAAACCCTCGGTCAAGACGCCGTAGTTGGTGAGCACTTGAATCTCACCCTCGCGAAAGCGTTGCAGAAGCAGATGCCGGTCTTTGGTCTTACCATCGACGACCTCTGCTACGACGCCGATCGATCCAAAGTCCGCAGCGAGTTGATGAGCGTGTTCCACGCTGGCGCAAAATGCAATTGTGCGGCTGCCTGCTCCCTGTTCCAACCAAGCCTTCACTGCCATGGCCCGCAGTTCAGCAGTATTCATGACCGCGGATAGTGCGCCTACCTGAAAGTCCCCGCCTGAAAGCTTGATGCGGTCCAATTTCAAGTCAGTGCGTACCGTGAAGTAGCGCATGGGGACCAGAAAACCCAAGTCCTCCAAGTCCGGGCGCGAGATTTCGAAAGCCGTCTGCCCAAAAACTTCGAGCGCAGATTTTCCGTCAGAGCGGCGTGGAGTGGCCGTCATTCCAAGCAACAGAGTTTTGCCGGTTGCGTGGCTGTAAAAATAGCCAATCACTTCCTCCCAGCTGGGTGCCAACGCTCGGTGACACTCATCGCAAATGATGAGGTCAAATGTCTTCGGATCGTAGCCATCTTTGCGACGTAGCAGTGACTGCACGGAAGCAACGGTAACGTCCGCGTCGCCACCGGCGCTTCGCGCACCCTGCTCGATATCAATTTTGAGATTGGGTAGGTGCTGACTGAGCGTTCGTGCGGTTTGATCGAGGATCTCTCGGCGGTGCGCAATAAAGAGCACCCGGCTCTTGCCAAAGCCGGCGAGGGAACGGATTGACTTGATGATGAAAGTAGCGATTACCGTCTTGCCCGCGCCCGTGGGCAAGTAAAGCAGCATGCGCTGCACTCTCTCCTCATGAAAGCGCGACACGACCGCCTGCACGGCAGCTTTTTGATAGGGTCTGAGCTTGAACGGCCTGTTCGTTGCCGCCTTCTTTTCTGGCCAGGAAACCGCTTCGAGTTGCGGGTTGCGGCCAGCCTCAGTCAACCGGGCATCGAGATTTTGCTCACACTCAGTCATTGCCCAGCCCCGATTAGCTGAAAATGATTGGAGTGTCCACTGACCGCCAAGTCCAAGCGCAGAGAGGCGCGCTAGTAACGGGTTCTTGCTGACTATGTCTTGCCGGCCCAGTCGACTTCGCAGTAGTCAATACGACGCTACCCGCGCCGCTCCAGGGTTTCGATTAGAAAGAGAACTTCTGCGGCCATCGTGAAATCCAAATCCGGGGCATTGGCGAGTCTGCGATCGCGACTGCCTTTGACGACGGCCTGGAGGGCTTGAATGAACGTGCAGAAAGGGCCGGTGGCCCTTGGATCAGCGGCAAGTTCGGCGAGAAACTCCGCGGCAACGGCCGTACCGCCTGCCCGCAAGGCTTTGGTCATGTCCAAGACAAGCCGGCCTGAGCCCGAATCGTTTTCGCCGCCGTCGCGCCGGTACGCGACGTAGCATTGAATTGACTTCTGTTTTGCCTCTGCGGCGGCGGCAAAATCTTCAGCATCTGTCTCAATATCGGCGAGTATCCGCCAAGAGGTCCACGGCTCAGTTGCATGTCCGGACAGCGACTTGCACTCGATTGCACGACGGAGTTCTTGTCGCGCTTGGTCTAGACGAGCGAGCTTGCGCAGCAATTCCCCCAGGTTGGTTCTGCTAGTCCCTTCAATGGCCAAATCGCGACTTTCGACGGACTTTTGCACTGCTTGACGGAGCCATGCAACGGCTTCATCAGGTCGGCCCATGGCGTCGTACAAACTGCCGAGTTGATTTAATGTCAGCGCCTGCGCGCCGAGATTTCCAATTTGCCCATTGACGGCAAGGGACTTCCGGAATGCATCCTCGGCTGCTAGCGGTTCTCCTGCCTTTTCAAACACAATGCCCGATTGATGCCAGGCAGAAGCTTCGCTAGCCGATTCACCCAGTGCGGAAAACCGTACGCGCGCTTCCTCATACGACTGCAGAGCGTCTTGGTAGCGGCATTGCTTCAAGCGCACTGCGCCAAGTCGGTCTTTTACAACGGCAACCTGCTTAGCGTAGCCGATCTTGCTCGCACGGCGTAAGCATTCCTCTAATGCCGTAGCCGCCTCATCGAACCGGCCCTGCGCGATTAGACACCCGCCCAGTTCGCCAAGGCAAGTGCACGCCATCCTTTCGGCTTCGCTATGGGCTTGTTGCTGCGCCACTGTATCGAAGCGCTTCTGGGCCTCGCCGAGCAATGTCAATGCTTGTTCAACTCCGCCAGCCTTTTCAAACAAAAGGCCCAGCAACAGGCCGGCACGCGGTAGATCGAAGTCGGCACCCGGATAGGCAGTTTCGCCCGCGTTGAGTGCACGTTGCAGCAACTGCTGTGCACCGTCAAACGCTTCGCGCAGTTGACCGTTTTCAACCTGTTGCTCAATCTGAGCTCTGTGCGTTTGGAACTGTTCGTGATCCCAAGTATCGCTCAGGTCGAGCGCGGAGTTACGGTCGCTCACGTTCGGCGCAGCAACGAGCATGGTCTGGAAGGGCGGCGTTCCCGGAGCGTTAGGGGCGTCCGTGGGGAGCCGCTTGCCCAGTGCAACCAGGATCGGGTGCACTGCCGCTTGAGCGCCGCCAGTGCTGGGAACAACGATACAGGCGGGCTCTTGGCCAAAGTCTCCTTCAAGCGCGCCGAGCTTGGTGTTCTCTAGTGAGAGCGGGATGATTGGGTATTGATCTTGGCCCAATAACTTCTGAAGCTCGAGTGCGTGGCGCAGCTCCTTGCCGACCCATGGGGATTGCGAAGCGTTGGGGCTGACAACAACGGCAAATGCCGATGCGTCTTCAATGGCGTCCTGAATCTCCGACCACGACGGGTCGCCATCGCGCAGCAGGCGCGAATCGAACGTCAGGTCCTGGTCAAGAGCGCCGAGTGCCCGCTGCAGTTCCCGCACGAAGTCATCATCCTTGGAACTGTGTGAGATGAAGAGCCGAATCATGTTTGTGGGCACGCCGCCCTTTGCATCGGGAAGGCGTCGAACCTCCCGAGCCTATGATAGCCCAATGAGACCCTAGATCACGTCGGCAATCAAGGGAATTGGGGGAAACGTGCTGCCTGCCCAGGGTGAAGGCAATTTCTCGTTGGTTCGTGGATCGCTCTGCCTGGCAACTGCGCCAGCCCAGCTTTGGCTCCAGCGCCACGTCCGATACGCATGACCCGGGGCAGATGCCCGTGACTCTGAGGCAGAAGCGTTGAACTCTGTGCCGCGTTGACCGCCGTGACGCGCTCGGTTGACTGGCATTTGCGCCTGCAATCGAGTTGGGAGCAATGGTGCGCAGGATATTGGCAAGTTTGCTGCCGTTAACTCTATTGATGAACTGCGGTGTCGAGTTGAGGCAACGTTCATCGTTTCCTGTGCAATATGTGGTGCAGAAGCCCGTGTACGACGCGGTGGCTGATTGTACTCGGTACGCGAGCTTTAGTGTTGCTGACGCTCGCCAAGTACGTTCTGAAGTGGGCAAGCGGTACGGAGAAGAAGCCGCAATCACTGATTGATGGCGGTGCGAATGACGGGCACAGGCGGCATGACCGGCTTCGTTGGCACCGGTGGATTTTACCCATCCGCCGGTGGCACAGCGGGCAGCGGTGGAAAGAGTGGAGCTGCAAACGGGCGGAGCGCCAGCGCGACTTGCACGCAATGCGCAAGCGAGTAACGTGGACTGGCAATGACAGAACTTCAGCTGGCGCCCGTTACCGACCTGATCGCAGAGTTGCGAGCCGGTCGAATGATTGTCCTGGTTGACGATGAAGACCGCGAGAACGAGGGCGACTTCGTCGTCGCTGCAGAGCGGCTCACGACTCAACAGGTCGTGGCCATGAATCGGTACGCTAGCGGGATCATAACCGTTCCCATGCCACGGATCTGGCTCAGTCGACTGCACATTGACCCGATGGTGCAGGAGAGCGCTGAGAGCATGCATACGGCGTTTACTGTTACCGTGGAGACGTGCTTGCGCTTCTGGAGGCAGGAGGCAAGGGTAAGCTCGAGTCCGCCTTGAGCCAGCTTGCGCGAGAGGCGTCCGGAGTCCTCTTATACATCGAGCGCACCGAATCCGGGCCGGCAGGCGAACGCGATTACGGAATTGGAGCCCAGATCCTCCGCGAGCTCGGCGTACGAAAACTTCGCCTGGTGACAAACAAACCGCGACCTCGAGCGGCCCTTGAGGGATTCGGACTCAAACTCGTCGACACAGTGGCTCTGGAGCTCGACGGCAGCGTTGTGTCTATTGAGCGCGGATGGCAGTACCCGTTGCCAGCTGGATAAAGGATCGTTGCACATTGGGGCCGCCGTTGCCTAGCTGCCACCCACCGCGGGCCCACAGAAACTTTGTCTCCATCCCGATCGGGTCGTGATCCAGTTGCAATCGGGTGCTCGTCCATCCGCGAACGGGTCGTGATCCAGTCGCGAACGGGTCGTGATCCAGTCGCGAACGGGTCGTGATCCAGTCGCGAACGGGTCGTGATCCAGTCGCGAACGGGTCGTGATCCAGTCGCGAACGGGTCGTGATCCAGTCGCGATCGGGTGCTCGTCCATCCCGAACGGGTCGTGATCCAGCCGCAATCGGGTAGTGATCCAGTCGCAATCGGGTGTTCGACCATCCCGATCGGGTCGTGATCCAGTGCTGATCGGGTCGTAATCCACCTTTCCCGACGGATGGCTGCCCTTGCCAACGGGTGTACTCGACCACAGATGGAGGGGGCCACGTGCGCTACTTGCATCAGAAGCAATCGGAAACGAAAGGGTCGCTAAAATTCATGCCTCTACTCTTCGAGCCAATCAAACTTGGAAACCTGACTCTCAAGAACCGGATAGTTATGTCGCCGATGACACGGTCGCGGGCAATCGGTAACGTACCCAACGACTTGATGGCTCAGTACTATGCAGCGCGCGCTAGCGCTGGCCTCATAATTACCGAAGGTACGTCGCCATCGCCCAATGGTCTGGGGTACCCCCGGATACCTGGGCTGTTCAATCATGATCAGGTAACTGGCTGGCGCAAAGTAACCGACGCCGTGCACGCGAAGGGTGGCCGAATCTTTGTGCAGCTGATGCACACGGGTCGAGTGGGGCACCCTTTGAACTTGCCTGCAGGAGCCCGTATCCTTGCGCCATCAGCCATAG